>MDTA01060543.1_pt1 | contig 21568 bp, 22 predicted proteins | sample 811151 | NCBI WGS metagenome assembly MDTA01 (sample SAMN05326648, study PRJNA326480) | marine metagenome | isolation source: seawater | place: Indian Ocean: South | collected 2010 | reverse complement strand
CCAATATGCTCAGCCACGGAACGCGCGAAATTAGCCTCATTATATTTCGGGTCGGAAAAGCCAATCGTAAAGGTAAGTAGTTTCTTGGCGCTAGTTTTTTGCGCCAAAGCAGCAATAGCAGAGGAATCTATACCTCCAGACAAAAAAATTCCTAGAGGCACATCTGCAATCAAACGCCGTTCGACAGACCCAGCCAGCAATTGCTCCAATAAGCTAGAAGCCTCTTCCTGCGAACCGTCAAACGGGTTTTCTTGTACCGCATCAAAAACACGCCTAGCATCCCAATAAGCTTTGGACTTAGGTAAACGCCTTAGCACTAGAGCTCCCGGACGGAGCGTAACAATATGGCCGGGCTGCAATTTATAAATCCCCCGATAGATCGATTCTGGTGCTGGCACGTAAGAGAACCGCATGTAAGATGCCAAGGCCTTCTCATTCAACCTTCCGTTCCAATCGGGATGAGCGCTAAGTGCCTTCAACTCTGAGCCAAAAAGAAGTGTCTTACCTTGAAAACCGTAATAGAGGGGCTTTTCTCCCATTCGGTCTCGCGCCAAATACAGGGTTTTTTCCCAACTATCCCAAAGCGCGATTGCAAACATGCCATCGAGCTTCTCCAATGTTTCTTGAATACCGTGCCGGCAAATGGACGCTAATAAGACTTCTGTATCGGAAGTTCCGTTCCACTTGATCTTTTTCTCAACCTCAAGTGCTGTACGGATTTCGTGGAAATTATAAATTTCCCCATTAAAGGCTATCACATAGCGATCATCAAAGGACCGCATCGGCTGATGTCCTTTGATAGATAAATCGATTATGGATAGGCGTCGAAACCCCAAGCCAAAACCCGCCTCGCGATCGACAAACAAGCCACCATCGTCCGGGCCACGGTGTTCGAGCGCAGCCATCATCGGCTCGATCGCACGTCGTAAAACAGCCTCTTCAAAGGCCCCCTTAAGATCTATAAATCCTGCTATTCCGCACATGAGTTTTCATAGTTTGTCGCGTGTTCATCGACACCGCGACATTCTGCTAATTCATATGCCGCAACACAGCGCGCTGCAAAAGCCGCGTGATCACGAGGCAGAGGAAACTGCGCGGCGAGATTAATCCAAAACCATCGCCCAAACTTACTTTCACCTCCACGCCGCCACGCATAACGCCAGGCACGGCCCGCGAGACGACGACACGCAAACTGCTTAACAAAAAATGGGAGGTCGGCATGATCCATTAGAAAATTAGAAACCGCCAACGTAATACGCTGTAGTTGGCGTCCTTCATTTGTTGATAAGCGCCCGGGCGCATCTTGCGGTATGTAGGCTACGGTTGCACTTGTTTTTAGAAATGGCCACAGACGGGCTAGCCTTAAAGTTAATCCATACTCCTGGCTATGTACGACGCGCTCGTCACATCCACCCACCTGTCTGATTGCGTCTGTTCGGGCCAAAAATTGCGTTGGGTTAAACATCGAGTTTTTGAGAGCTAGTAAAAGGGGCGCCTCAATTGTCTCCACTTTCGTATCGCGCAGTGAACTTTGCAAGTCGATTTCATCGTCTTCGCCAAATCGATAAACATCACCATAGATAAGGCACGCCTCACTGTCTTTGAGCGTATCCAGAAGGTGTAATGTAGATTCTTCATGCAGCAAGTCATCTGCATCGACGAATTTAATATAGGGCTGGGTACTCAGTGCAATACCAACGTTCGTCGCGCCTGCAGACCCCTGATTTTTTTGAATTTCTATAACACAATCGTTCCAACCGACGGTCTCTTTTCGCAGTATTTCTAGTGAATTGTCGGTTGACCCATCATCTATGAAGATATATTGGCGATGGAAATTTCCGCTCTGCGCTTTGATCTGTGCTAGAACGCGCGGTAAATGCGGCGCTTTGTTATAGACGGGAACGACGAAAGAAACCCCAGGAAGCGGACGCATTTTCTCGTTCAAAGGAGACTTACCAATGACCAGCGCCAAGCCAGCGCTCTAAATGTTCCAGCCTGTCATGGCCCCAAAAATGTTCACCATCCGCGATAATAAAAGGTGACCCAAAAACACCGGCTTCAACAGATGCCATGGTGATATTCTTTAGCTTATCCTTAATCTCTTGGTTCTGACAAGCAGCACGCACCGCATCACCTTCGATTCCAAGCGATTCGGCAATATGCACCACATCTTCTACTTCAGACATATCCCGTCCAAGGCCCCAATGAGCCTTATAAATCGCCGCGGCAAATTGCTTAGCAATACTCGGGTTACTGCCATCAAGCGAGTAAAAGGCTCTTGCAGCCGCAAGTGAGTTCATAGGCATTTTATCAGGCATTGTGAATGCCAGTCCCATAATCTTCGCGCATCGAATGATATCAATTTTAAAATAATCACCCTTAATCGGAACCAAAATATTAGGCTGACTGCCAGTCGCCTGAAGCGCAGCACCAAGCATTATTGGTTTCCAATCTACGTTACGGCCATATTTTGCAGCTATGCCGTCAATTTTCGTGCTAGCGAAATAGCCATAGGGGCTCGCAAACTCAAAATAGAACTCAATGGGTTTATGTTCCGTCATAATAAAGACCTTACCATGGAATGGGATTACCATCGTAATTGACATAGGTGCCCGCCATCGCCAGCGTCAATCCTTCAATAGTCTCACGCATACCTCTTACACTAGTTTGTGCATCTATGGCAGCATTTGGACCTCCCATATCGGTTCTCACCCAGCCGGGGTGAATCAACAAGCTGGTAATACCTTTAGACCGTAGTTCTGGTGCGACACTTCTTACCGCTTGGTTCAACGCAGCCTTGGACGAACGGTAAATTGGCATACCACCGCTATTGTTCTCTATACTACCCATAATGCTAGACACAAACACCATCTGCTTTCGGTCCGAAAGTGCCACATGAGGGGCAAAACACTCTGCGACACGCAGAGGTGCTAAAACATTGATCCACATCACCTCATCCCAGGCATCGTAATCGAGGTTGCCAAAGTTGGCATGCTTAGCAAGGTGAATACCCGCATTATTGATCAATAAATCAATAGGATCTCCAGCTAATATATTAGCCACATTCTTGATACTTACCGGGTCAGATACGTCGAGTTCGAATGCATCGCTATTTTTTAACCCCGCACCTTCAGGATCACGACAAGTGGCGATGACCCGCCACCCAGCTTTGCGATACTGCAGCACAAATTCCCGACCGATACCTCTGCTTGCGCCAGTCACCAATACTGTAGGCATTTCTAGCACTCCAATACTATCAAAAACGCTAGCCTATTAGACTGAAAAATAGGCCTATTGGCTATACGTTTTGCTTTTAATAATGTGTTTGCTTAAAAATTTCCCGGCCGATTAACATACGGCGAATCTCAGATGTCCCGGCGCCAATTTCATAGAGTTTCGAATCCCTCAATAAACGGCTTGTAGCACTTTCGTTTACGTAGCCCGTCCCGCCCAAACATTGCATAGCTTCCAACGCCATCCACGTCGCCTTTTCAGCAGCATATAGGATTACTCCAGCTGAATCCCTCCGGGTAGCCTCACCCCGGTCACACGCTTGCGCCACCGTATATACATAAGATTTACAAGCGTTCATCGTTGTATACATATCCGCAAGTTTGGCCTGCATTATTTGAAAAGATCCGATCGGACGACCAAATTGATGCCGCTCATGAAGGTAGGGTATGACAATATCTAAACAGGCCTGCATGATTCCAAGTGGCCCACCAGCCAGAACCATTCTTTCGTAATCGAGCCCACTCATCAAAACGGAAATACCACCGCCCTCTACGCCCAATACGTTCTCTACCGGCACCTCACAATTTTCAAACACTAACTCACAAGTATTCGAACCACGCATACCTATTTTATCGAGCTTTTGGGACGTGGAAAATCCTACCATCGATTTTTCAATGATGAACGCTGTGATCCCCCGTTTGCCGGCAGAGGGATCAGTTTTCCCATAGACCACGAGCGTATCTGCATCCGGGCCATTAGTAATCCACATCTTTGTGCCGTTGAGAATATAGCGATCGCCCTTCTTCTCAGCACGTAACTGCATCGAAACAACATCTGAACCCGCCCCGGCCTCACTCATGGCAAGTGCGCCAACATGCTCACCGGAAATCAATCTTTTAAGATACCGATTCTTCTGATCATGAGTACCGTTCCGGCGAATTTGGTTTACACACAAGTTAGAATGTGCGCCATAGGAGAGACCTACTGAGGCCGACGCTCGGCTGATTTCCTCCATTGCCACCACATGCTCTGTATAGCCCATACCAGCACCGCCATACTCCGCTTCCACCGTAATACCATGCAACCCAAGCGCACCAATCTCCGGCCAAAGTTCACGCGGAAATTCATTACTCTCGTCAATTCTATGCGCGATGGGAATAATTTTCTCAGACGCAAAGGCACGAGTTGTGGTGCGCACCATGTCGGCAGTTTCACCAAGACCGAAATCTAACGAGGAAAAATCATTAGGGATCATGATTATATCCCAAAAAAAATCCATGCTGCGAGCATATGTCCGTAATGCCGTGGGGGATATAGCGGGTTTTCTTTCAGGTCGTTTTGTACGATATCGTCTTGGGACATAAGTATGGACTTTCCACCGCACATTAATGACCAAACTTTCATTTGCGCTAAATAAGATAGCTTATACAATGGTGCGGTCGAGAAGACTCGAACTTCCACGGGATCTCTCCCACAGCGACCTCAACGCTGCGCGTCTACCAATTCCGCCACGACCGCACTTCACTTATGTAGTATTGGTTTGTGGGAGATAGCAAAAGCAAGTGATGTACGCAAGCAAAGCAATATTTTAAATGACAATTAATATCGAATCATCGATAAAAAATGGCGTTGAATGGGCCTTCAGTAACACGCCGGTACCTTACGAACGGGCGCTAGCAAAGATGAACGAAAGAGTCGAAAAAATTCGGCACGAAGCAGCGCTAGAATTAGTTTGGTTGTTGGAGCACCCACCTATTCTAACGGCTGGTACCAGCGCTCGACCAGGAGACCTCCTTGAACGCTCGCGTTTTCCGGTATTTCAAACGGGACGAGGAGGCAAATATACCTATCACGGCCCTGGCCAACGAGTGATCTACGTTATGCTTGATTTAAAGAAACGCGGCCCGGATATAAAAAAATTTGTTCACGATCTTGAAGAATGGGTCATTCGTGCGCTAGCTCGATTTAACGTGAAAGGTGAACGTCGACAAGACCGGGTGGGTATCTGGGTAGATCGCCACAATGGTAAGGAAGATAAAGTCGCCGCCCTCGGCATTCGTATACGCAAATGGGTAAGCTTCCATGGCATCGCTATAAATGTCGAGCCGAACCTCACCCATTTTAGTTCTATTCGCCCCTGTGGTATTGATTCCACCCAGTTTGGCGTAACGTCACTTGTAGACCTAGGACTTCCGGTCACAATGGAAGACCTGGACCTTGCTTTGATGGAAACTTTCGCAGAAACTTTTAAGCAACACTACTAATCGAGCATTTACCCATGAGAACCCTCTGTATGTGGGCAACTATTATTGTCGGCATTATCTTAGCTGGAATTGCCAAAGCAAATGATGTCATCGAGAAAGGATCAGGTCGCTTCTACCACCAAGACCTATCCCACGGAGAGAAACGTGATATTTCCGTCTATTATCATTTACCAGATGCTTATGCACCGGATAGGCCCATTCTCTTCGTCATGCATGGCAATAGCCGCACAGCCGTTCGATATTGGAGACAATGGCATGAAGTAGCGGAGGCCTATAATGTCCTAATTCTCGTGCCCGAATTTGATAAATTTGACTTCCCCGGCAGCGTTTCCTACCACTCAGGAGGAATGTACGATGTTGTAACTGGTGATGAAAAACCGCAGGAACAGTGGACCTTTAGTATTATTAATCGCATTTTCAAACAAACGAAGAAACTTACCAACGCTACACAGGAAACATTCTTGATTTACGGCCATTCCGCAGGTGGACAATTTGTTCACCGATACCTTACCTTTACTGGTGGTCGAAAGGTTCAGCGTGCGATCGCCGCAAACGCTGGGTGGTATACATTACCGGAGTTAGAAGACGAATTTCCCTATGGCCTCAAAGGTAGTCCAGCCACAATCGCAGATTTAGCTCCCTTATTCGCTCAAGACCTCATTATTTTACTCGGTGAGGATGACACTCGGCAAACCCGAAACCTCCGACAAACCTTCGAAGCTATGGAACAGGGAGCCCATCGCCTAGAGCGCGGTAAACACTATTATAACACCGGTAAACGCGTGGCCACCGCACTAAAACTGCCCTTTAATTGGCGCATTCAAACCGTTACAGGTGTTGGTCATTCCAATCGTGGCATGGTATCAATTGCCGCAAAAATTCTTTTTGGTAACTAATCCCGGCACTGAATAAACCCTGCCTCCACCGGAGGAGTAGCAGGCGAGGCCGTGATATCAACAACCTTTGCCAACCTCGGGCCCTCAAAACATAACTCAATCATATTCTTTACTTTTTTTGCACTGCCGGAAAATAAAGCTTCCACGGAACCATCTCGTAAATTACGAACCCAGCCGTCCAAGCCTATTCTACGGGCATGGCGGCCAATCCAATGACGGTAACCTACGTGCTGAACACGGCCTACAATTATAACCTTAACCGAGCGTATCATTCGTCATCAAATTCCAAAATCACTTGATCTAACTTCAAACTAGTCCCAACCTCTGTATGCATCTTCGCTATCACCCCATCACGTTCGGCACGCAAAACATTCTCCATTTTCATCGCCTCAACTACCGCAAGCTCTTCGCCCGCCTTTACAGAGTCACCCTGATCCACCGATAGGCGAACTAACAATCCCGGCATGGGGGATAATAGAAACTTCGACATATCCGGCTTGCCCCGAATTGGCATCTTACGATAATGGGCGGCTCGTGCCGGCGCCAACAATATTATATCAAGAGCAAAAGTGCCCGAGACTAAATGAAATCCGAGGCTCGTCCGGCTGATATTCACATTAACAGCATCGCCGTCTATGCACGCACTTATAGTAGGCAGCCCCGGGCGCCATTCTGACTCAATTTCTAACTTGGCCTCATGGACAAAAATCTCGCCTTTGCCGCCTTCCCTAGACACAGCAAGATCAAAGCGCTCACCTATGGGATTATCCAACACCGCAACATACTGTGCCTCAACTAGATTCCTTTCCCGCTTCTCCGAGATTGATTTCGCAAACCCCGCAATAGCAATGAGACGATCGAGTATTACACCAGACGGTCGCTTAAGTTTAAAACCGTCTGGAAACTCTTCTGCAATGAAATTAGTCGTGAAATTACCACTCCGAAAGAGGTCATGCTCAGCTACAGCTGTTAAAAAAGAAAGATTATTACAAACCCCCTGGACAGTATATCCACCGAGCGCCGACGTTAACCGTTCCAAAGCTTGTTCTCGCGTTGCCCCCATGCCAATAAGTTTTGCAATCATCGGATCATAGAAAACTGAAATTTCACTGCCTTCAACCACTCCACTATCGATGCGAATGTCTTTTTGGTCTTGCGGCTCTCTATAACGGACCAAACGCCCCGTGGACGGCAAAAAACTCCTTGAGGGATCTTCCGCATAGAGCCTCGCCTCAATCGCCCAGCCTTCAAAAGTAATTTCGGACTGTTTCAAACTCAATGCTTTACCGGCTGCGATGTTAACCATCTGTTCGACTAAATCAATTCCAGTCACATATTCTGTAACCGGATGTTCCACCTGTAAACGTGTATTCATTTCGAGAAAAAAGAAATTTCTGTCTTTATCAACTATGAACTCAACCGTTCCCGCGGAACTATAGTTTACGGCTTTGCACAGTTTCACCGCCTGCCTTCCCATCGCATCACGCGTTCTAGCATCCAAGAAAGGCGATGGCGCTTCTTCAATGACCTTTTGATGGCGTCGCTGTATAGAGCACTCACGTTCTCCTAAATGGATCACATTGCCGTGCTGGTCGCCCAGGACTTGAATTTCTATATGCCGTGGTTGTTCTATAAACTTCTCGATGAAAATTCGTTCGTCTCCAAAACTCGCTTTAGCCTCGCTAGCAGCCAGCTGAAAACCTTCGACCAGCTCTTTGTCTGAAAATGCAACACGCATACCCTTGCCGCCACCACCGGCCGAAGCCTTTATCATAACCGGGTACCCAATATCACCTGCAATAGACTCAGCTTCCATAGCGTCTTTTACAATACCCATATGCCCAGGTATGGTGTTGACCCCGCATTTAGCAGCGATCTTCTTAGATTCAATTTTATCACCCATAGCAGCAATGGCTTCGGGTTCAGGCCCAATAAAAGTTATACCCTTTTCCCTAAGCGACGCAGTAAACTCAGCATTCTCGGACAGAAATCCATATCCAGGGTGTACAGCGTCTGCCCCCGACTGTACGACAGCTTCCAGTATTTTTTCGATTGCCAAGTAACTTTGTGAAGCGGGTGCCGGACCAAGGCGAAATGCCTCATCCGCCATACGCACATGTAAAGAAGATACATCAACGTCGGAATAAACCGCGACTGTCGCTATCCCCATGCGTTTTGCGGTCCGCATAACGCGGCACGCGATTTCCCCACGATTTGCGATCAACATCTTTGAAAACATCGTCAACTTGTCCAATAAACTAGTTTGGTTAAACGCTCTATCTGGAGACAAAAAATTTCGTTCGTCTACACTGTCTCCGAACTAAATGCTAGATCAGCCAAAGTCCCGTTTTCAAATGACGCCAATTACCTAACGCGTAAAAAGGATTTTATATTGATATTCTATGATTGGAATACCCAATAGACTGATCACCACCGTGCGCCATCGCTAAGCTTAAAACCCTATCCAGGGCCAATTGCTTAGAGACCAATTAGATTACCTCTCTATTGTTTTAGAATACTTCGCTTTTATCTAAATAAAGCAGGTTCAAGCTTCCGCAACAACATCCGCAACCGCGTCCACTGCCCTGTTGACTTGGTCCATTGACACATCCAAATGAGTTACTGCCCTCATCTCGTATTTGCTTTTTATCCCAATGCGGACACCACGTTCCAATAACCGTTCGTGAAAATCCTGAGCAGTGAGGCCTGTTTTCTTCAGATCAAAAAAAACCAAATTAGTTTCCACCGGCCACACATCAATCCCCGATACTCCCTCCATACCCTCCGCCAAACGCCTTGCAGACGCATGATCTTCGGCTAATCTTTCTATATTATTCTCAAGTGCGTAAATGCCCGCAGCGGCAATGACTCCTGATTGGCGCATCGCTCCGCCAAGACGTTGCTTCCAACCCCATGCTTGTTCTATAAAATCTTTAGATCCACAAAGGACAGCCCCCACTGGGCAACCCAACCCTTTACTAAGGTCAATCCATAGAGAGTCAAAGGGTGCCCCAAAATCGGATGCAGTTACATTGCTTGCTACGACGGCATTAAGCAAACGTGCTCCGTCCATATGCATAGCCAAACCGTGCCGCTTAGCAACATCAGCGACCTCACAGATCGTCTCCAATGGCCAAATCGACCCGCCGCCAGCATTCGAAGTTTGTTCTATCTCTATCATACTTGTTCGGGGAAAATTACGCTTGACCGAATTGATCGCCTCTTCGGCTTGCTCCGCTGTAAAAACACCACGAATACCATCAACGGCCCTAATTTGTGCACCCGCCAGTGCGGCAGCGCCCCCAGATTCAGAATTTATAATGTGGGAAGTTTTATCTGCAATGATTTCATCACCAGGTTGGCAATGAACAATCATAGCTACCTGGTTGCACATAGTCCCCGATGGCATAAAAACTGCCGCTTCCTTACCCGTCAACTCGGTTGCCAATTCACATAAACGATTTGCGCTTGGATCCTCGCCACGCTGTTCATCACCAACTTCCGCTGAGACCATCGCTTGGCGCATCCCTTCGGATGGACGCGTCTGAGTATCACTGTGAAGGTCTACTTCAATAGTCATCATCAACTTCCTCTACTCGTCACCCTTTTTAAATATATCGAATAATCCCATCACATGCGCCACATGCAAAGCCAAAACACTCCCCCAACCCACCATTGGCAATAACACCCATTTACTCTCTGGATAAATGGATAGGTTACAAACTACCAGGATCAGCATACCCAACGCATATACTCCCAAATGAATAATAAAATATTGTAACTTGCGCTGCCCTACTGGAGTTTTTAAATCGTTTTGCATACAAAACCTCTTAAAGCGGAATGTTGTCATGCTTTTTGAGAGGATTTTCTAGCTGTTTATTTGCCAACATTTTCAGCCCACGGCATATTCGAAAGCGGGTATTTCGTGGCATGATCACATCATCAATAAACCCATACCGCCCGGCCACAAGAGGATTAGAGAATTTCTCACGATATTCGTCTGTCCTTTCCTTAATTTTGGCCTCATCACCTATATCTTGTCGAAAAATAATTTCCACCGCGCCTTGCGGCCCCATGACGGCAATTTCCGCACTTGGCCAAGCATAATTCAAGTCACCCCGAAGATGTTTCGAGCTCATCACGTCATACGCTCCACCATAGGCTTTCCGTGTTATAACCGTCACCTTTGGAACAGTTGCCTCCGCATAGGCAAATAGTAACTTAGCACCATGTTTAATGATCCCTCCGTATTCCTGTGCAGTGCCGGGTAAAAATCCAGGAACGTCAACGAACGTTAAAATCGGAATATTGAAACAATCGCAAAACCGAACAAACCGGGCCGCTTTGCGTGACGACTCAATATCAAGACAACCAGCTAACACCATAGGCTGATTAGCAACTATCCCTACAGTAGTGCCAGCCATACGCGCAAATCCAGTTATTATGTTCTGCGCAAACTCTGATTGCGTTTCGAAAAAATCACCTTCATCAACAACCTTTAAAACCAATTCTTGCATATCGTAAGGCTGAAGAACATCAACGGGTACGAGTGTATCGAGCGAGATTTCCATCCTTTCAATAGGGTCGCTTGTTTCTTTAAGAGGCGGTTTTTCCCTATTTGACAGAGGTAGGAAATTCATGAATCGGCGAGTTTGAACCAAAGCCTCCACATCATTTTCAAATGCTAAATCAGCAACTCCTGATTTAACGGTATGGGTCGATGCACCGCCTAACCTCTCTGCGCTGACTTCCTCGTGGGTAACCGTTTTCACCACGTCTGGACCCGTTACAAACATGTATGACGTATCTTTAACCATGAATATAAAATCCGTCATGGCTGGAGAGTAAACCGCACCTCCAGCGCATGGACCCATAATCACTGAAATTTGTGGGATCACTCCAGATGCCAAAACATTTCGTTGAAAAACGTCGGCATAGCCTGCGAGCGACGCCACTCCCTCTTGAATGCGGGCTCCACCAGAATCATTCAGGCCAATAACCGGCGCCCCTACTTTCATTGCTTGGTCCATAATCTTACAAATCTTTCGCGCATGCGCAGCTGATAGTGAGCCACCAAAAACAGTAAAATCCTGACTAAACACAAAGACCAAACGCCCGTTAATACAGCCATGGCCAGTAACCACCCCATCCCCCGGTATTTTCTGGCCCGCCATATCAAAGTCTTGGCAATCATGTTCAACAAACATATCCCATTCTTCGAACGAGCCTTCGTCAAGTAGCACATCAATCCGTTCCCGTGCAGTCAACTTGCCTTTGGAGTGTTGTGTATCAGTGCGTCGTTTACCCCCACCCATTTGCGCCCGGTTGCGTATTTGATCGAGTTTCTGGATAATATCGCTCATATCTCTTTCCCTCTCATCCACATACCATCTACGTTTCTATAAGCCCAAGAAATCTGGCAGCATCACGGATTTCATGAGCGAGGCCTGCCAACCGCGCAGTAACATCTTCATCTTCGCCCCACTGCTCCTTTTGAAAAGTTTCATCTACCTGGCTCGCTGCGATACAGTATTCCACGTCAATTTCATCTTCCGCTAAGGCCAGCGCCAACGCTAGAGAACCACAAGACGCAGTAACTACACTCAGTCCTGTTAAGAAGAAATCATCACGTTGACTTAGGATCTTATTAAACATATCCATACTGCTCTGCGGCTGCTCCACCGGCATAATACCAGATGTGACCAAGAGTGGTGCGTCGAAATTAGATTCTACCCAGTCCAAAATTGGTTGCCACACTTGATGCTGTCGTTCCCTCAGCTCGTCCGGCCCTTCTGCTCGGTAGCATAAGAGATCCGTCGACGCATAACTCACCAAGGTTTCAACCACAAGGTCTCGATTTTTAGGAGTTTGATCTATTGCGGTTGTAGCTAATTGCATAGTCGGCATAGTTTCCGCATTGATTGTGTCGCCCTGAGCTTGCCATTCGCCACAAATCAAACACGCAAGCGACCAGGTGGGAACCACTAAGTCAGACTTAGCTGGCGTCTTGACCGGATGGTCGTCAAGAACAACGCCAAAGCCATTGCCAAACGCAACTATACCCGCCTCTTCATAGAAGCGTTTCATTACCGCCATTTTCTAGAAACCCAATGTGATCAAAAATCGCTACTAAAGGGGTTTCAACCATTTCCGGAGCACCGTACTAATTAAAAAAGTCAACGAAAATACGATGGTTGCAAAAATGTTGCGAAAATACTTCACGGTAACCTCCACAAGGCTCGCAGAGCGGGCTGCAACTCCGCACAATCCTTTGCAATAATTCTAGCTCCGGCTTCCTTTAACTCGCCAGTGTCATGGTATCCCCAACTAACGCCGATAGCAGTCACTAACGCTTCTTTTGCCATTATCATATCGTATATCGTATCACCAATCATCGCTGTCTTTTCAGCTATCGTTTGGACCTCATCAATCGCATCGAGAAGAATATCTGGATTGGGTTTACCCGGGCCGTCGTCGGCGGTTTTCAAGACGCAAAATAATTCGCTCAAGTTATGACGTTCCAGGGTGCGTAAAAGGCCTCTCCGGGACTTACCAGTTGCTATACCAAGCGAGAATCCCAGACTGACCAAATCATTTAGGCAGTCTCGAATACCCGGATAAAGCGGCTCTGTATACTCTGGTTCATCTCGAAATCTACTAAACGAATCAATATATGCCTGAACCAAACGGTTCACCTCGACTTCACAATCACGTGGCATAAGTTTTTGAATGGCTTCTTCTAACTTTAACCCAACTATTCGCCGGATTGAAATTGCAGGTGGTGGCTCAAGATCGCAACTCCGCCAAGCTTCGCACATAGCTGTTACAATATTATGCCCGCTATCTATAAGGGTACCGTCGCAGTCAAATATGACCAAATACGGGTTCGAGGTGTTCATATTTATCCAGCTACTTACCGCTAAAAGGGTCTTCGATTGCTATGTTTCCATCGAGCTCGAAAAACTCCCAACTTGCCAACATGTGGTCGGTCAACGGAGCCGTAACGCTAAATTCGTGAGCTTTCGTGGGATGTAGAAACTCAATTCGACGAGCATGAAGGTGCATTCTTCTGGCAATATCTACTCCGTCTAGAAAAGCCTTCTCACCACCATACTTTCCATCTCCAATAATAGGGTGACCTATAGCAGCAAGATGCGCACGCAATTGATGGGTTCGGCCTGTTTCGGGAAACAGGACCAGCCACGAACATTTTCGAGCAGCACACTCAATAACAGCATAACGGGTCGTAGCATGTTTTCCGTTACGCTCATCTACCAAAACCCGCTCCTGTCCACGCCTACCGGCTTTAATCAACGGCAGGTCTATTTCGCCTTGGCGTGGACTGGGAACTCCCGCAACTAGCGCCCAATATTGTTTTCGGATGTCGCTCCGCTGAAATTGTTTTCCCAAATGTTCTGCCACTCGGACCGAGCGAGCTACTAATAGCACTCCGCTAGTATCCTTATCCAGTCGATGTACTAATTTTGGACGATCCATACCAGCACTAACCAAGCCAGCCAACAATCCGTCCAAATGACGCTTTGTACCGCTACCGCCCTGAACCGCTAACCCAGATGGTTTATTTAACGCAAAAACCGATTCATCTTTAAAAAGAACCAAATTTTTAACGAATGAACAATCATCTTCGCATACGGTTTGATTTAGTCCAGATCTAGTTCTTTCTGCATCCAATGGCGGAATTCTGATGACCTGACCTAATCGAAGACGGCTGCTACCTTTTGCCCTTTTGCCGTCGACTCTAACTTGGCCGGTACGTAATAGTTTTTGCAGGCGACCATGAGAAAGCCCGTCGTAATGACGCTGAAACCAGCGATCCAGACGCAGGTCAATATCTTCGACGCCCACTTCACATTGAGAAACACCGCTCATGAATAGGCAGACCTAATTAACGCGATACCGCAAAATAATGCGCCGATTGAAAATGCTACGGACGCCGCGATATAAAATGCGGCTCTAAAAAAAGCACCTCTTTCATATAGAAGGGCCACATCCAACGAGAATGAAGAGAACGTTGTGAACGCGCCGCAAAAACCCACAATAATCAACGCACGAAGCGTCGGCGACGGCTCCCATGCCACTGACGATAACTCGGCAAAAATGCCAAGAACAAACGAGCCAAGCACATTGACCGTCAACACCCCATAAGGAAAGCCCAAGCCTAACCACAGCACAGATTGCTGTGTTATGAAATATCTAGCCAAAGCACCAAAAGCACCGCCCGCGGCAATTGCCAAGAATAGCTTCATAGACAGTACGCCACTTTCCGTTCATAAAGGCGGTTTTTCTTAAAGCGCATCCCCACCGGTTTCACCGGTACGAATGCGAACTGCACTTTTAAGATCAGTTACAAATATTTTGCCATCGCCGATATCACCTGTTTGGGCGGTCTCACGGACCGCTTCCACAAGTTGATCAGCCAATTTACTGTCGACGGCAATTTCTATTTTCACTTTTGGCACAAAATTTACTGCGTACTCCGCGCCGCGGTAAATTTCAGTTTGCCCTTTTTGACGACCAAACCCCTTCACCTCGGACACGGTCATACCCTCTACGCCCAGTGACGATAGGGCTTCTCGTACAGAGTCTAATTTGAAAGGCTTGATGATCGCTGTAATTAGTTTCATCTTCCTTTTCCTTTCTTCTAGTTGTAGCCACGCTCACCATGCTCGGAGAGATCTAAACCATCTGTTTCCGCCTCATCATCAACCCTCAAGCCAACTAATGCGGAAACAATTTTGATGATTACAATAGTTCCAATAATACTCCAGATGACGGTAGCGGCCGTGCCTGTCATTTGAACAACGAACTGGGTCCCCATGGTCATTCCCTTGGCATAACCCATACCGCCCAAATCAGGAGAAGCAAAGACTGCCACAAGCAGAATTCCGAGTATGCCACCCACGCCGTGCACAGCAAACACATCTAATGAGTCGTCTATTTTTAAGCTTCGTTTTACAAGTGTCACCCCGTAATAACAAACGATACCAGCCGAAATGCCATAAACGAGTGCCCCTAATGGGCCAACAAAACCTGATGCCGGCGTAATCGTTGCTAATCCAGCTACCATTCCAGTAACAATACCAACCAAACTCGGCTTACCGAACTTAATCCATTCGATAGTCATCCAAGTTAAAGAAGCTGCAGCAGCAGAGACATGGGTAACCAACATAGCCATACCTGCGCCCTCATTGGCAGCCAACGCAGACCCAGCGTTAAAGCCAAACCAACCGACCCAAAGCATACACGCACCCATCATCGTTATTGCCGGGCGATGTGGTGGGCTCAGCTCATCGGGATAACCTTTGCGAGCACCCAACATAGCTGCGAGAACTAACGCGGAAACGCCAGCCGTCGCATGAACAACGAGCCCACCAGCAAAATCCATGACGTTTTTGTCAGCAAGCCATCCACCGCCCCAAACCCAATGACAAACCGGTGCGTAAACAACAACTATCCAAATCACGCAAAATAATATAACGGCGCTGAACTTAATGCGCTCAACAAATGCACCGACGATAAGCGCGGGGGTAATAATTGCGAATGTCATCTGAAACATAAAAAAGACTGTTTCCGGAATATCGCCACTTATTGTCGAGGCCCCAACTCCAGAGAGAAAGGCTTTCCCCAGTCCCCCCATATAGGCGTTAAGGTTTCCCCCATTATCGAAGGCCAGACTGTAAACACAGACCAGCCACATCACTGACATCAGGCAAGCGATTGTAAAACAGTGCATCAAAACCGAGAGAACATTATTGGACCTAACCAATCCGCCATAAAACAAAGCCAGTCCGGGTAAAGTCATAAACAAAACTAGAGCCGTAGATGTCAAAACCCACGCAGTATTAGCACCACTCAATTGCGGGTCTGCGGCAAACGCTGCGCCGGGAAGCAGTGCGCCTGCACCAACAGTTAAAATCCCAGCAATACAGCGCCCTAATGAATAAAAGAACATAAAGAACCCTCCCACGGGCAGCAAAACCCGATCCGACTGATTTCCCCAAACCAGTGACCGCATCCCAAATCTTAATCACCCAACGGTCTCTAGCAACTAATCCAATTGATCATAACCCGGCTTTCACGAAGAGCAAAGGATTGTAATGCTTCCATCAAAGTTTGCCGTTCTTGTTTGCCGTAACCGTTGCCAGTAATCCAATCGCTTAGTTAGTTCACGCTCGAAACCCCGTTCCATTGGATGACAGAAGACCACTCAATCAACGGAATCCGGAAAATAGTTCTGACCTGAAAAACTATCCTCCACGCCATAGTCGTATTGGTAATCCCTGCCATGGTTCAATTCATCCATTAAAGCTATTGGCGCATTCAAAATAGGCTTATCTGATGCAACAGAGCTAGTTTCCTTCGCAATTTCCGCAGAGGCCTTCGCTAAATAAGCCGCATTTAGCTTCGCGCCATACCTAGAAAATAACCGCTTGTGCTATAGCCAATTAACCTTGAGGAGTGCCACGCCCGGTTCGGCTAAGCGAATATCTTCATACTCAAATCGTGATAAACGCTGAGGGATAAAACGCTGGTCCTCGCTACTTACTTACATACGCGCAAGTCAATATAGAGCCCCATCCGCGTCAGAGCTGCGTAATGCTTTATGCAATGCACTTCTAGGGTTTTAATAGCTATCTTGAGAATTATCTTATACCGATGTCCGCCTCCACACCGCATTTGCCAGGTCATCGAACAAACCTTGATCTACGTCCATGATCAATAGTTCCTCTTACTCTAACCAATTCTCTTTCGTAGTTTGTTTTTGCCCCGGCGGATATCTATTATCCAGGGCTGCGACTCATCGCGAAGTAAGCGCTCCATATCCTTCACACGCTTAACCGACTTACCGTTTATCTGGACAAACACATCACCTGGTTTAAATCCTAACCGAATTGCTGGCGAACTACGTTTGACAGCGATAACCAATACTCCAGCGAAGCTTCCTCTTAAATTATTTTCTTCAAGAACGGCCGGCGACAAATTTACAACCTTGAGGCCGGAGAAAGGATTACGTCCCCCTATTACTGTTTCGTTCCTGAGTGGTTTTTCAGGAGGTGCAATTAACTTAAACCGAACAGGTTTAGTAATTCCCCGGCGCAACACACTTAACTCGACCGATTTTCCTATGGGCCTTGCCGCTAAGCGAAATCTAAGTGCGTACTCATCTTCAACTGCAAACTTTTCGATTTTGGTAATCACATCACCCCGTTTGATACCGGCATTATCTGCGGGACCACCCGGATAAACATTTTCCACCAATACCCCTGTCGGCCTATTTAGTCCAAGCCCTTCGGCCATATCAGCTGTAACGGACGTGCCACTTAACGATAACCAGGGTCGCACCAGCGGCTGACCCGACACCGCGCTTTGCACTACCGTCTGCACCATATTACTGGGAACGGCAAACCCTATACCAACAGAACCACCGCCACGTTGCGAAAAAATCGCAGTATTTATTCCGATAAGGCGTCCTTGCAAATCAACTAAAGCGCCGCCTGAATTTCCGGGATTGATCGCCGCATCTGTTTGGATAAACGAACGAAAATCCGACACACCCACATTGGTCCGAGCCAGGGCAGAGATAATACCGCTGGTCACTGTCTGACCGACCCCATAAGGGTTACCGATCGCTATCACCAAATCCCCAACCTCTAATTCGTCAGCATCTCCAAAGGATGCGGTAGGCAAAGGTTCTTTACCGGTTTGAATACGAAGGACCGCAAGGTCAGTCTTTTCATCAGCCAACAAGATTTTAGCATCAAATTCGCGTCGATCCGGAAGAACCACTGTCACATGCCGGGCGTTTTTGATTACGTGATTATTAGTTACAACCACACCGCCCTTACCAACAATGACACCAGAACCTAGTGATTTTTCTATGCGCTTTCGTGAACCACCAAAAGGTACCCCGTCGCCAAAGAAATGACGGAAAAACGGATCATCAAAAAGCGGCTGAGTGCGGCGTTGCCGGATAACCTTAGCATATATATTAACTACAGCCGGCGCTACCTGTCGTACAACGGGTGCAAATGACATGATCACTTGCTGCTTATTTTCCGGCAGCACCTTAGTTTGAGCCATTGGCGATTGGCAAAAGACAATAACCGCTAGTAGCAATAAGCAAGAACTAGAAAAATTTCTCAAACCCGTAAAAGTCATAACTGCTGTTCCATCTCTCGACGTATAGAGAACTAGTCGCAAAAAAAGCCGGCCTCGCGGACCGGCTTTTCATATTTCTGGCGAATTTGATTATCCTTCTTCCGACATATCCGGATCCATTTCCTGTATCGGACCAGAATCCTGACCCTTAGCCTCCTGATCGCGATCTACGAGTTCAATCACCGCCATTGGCGCGGAATCGCCATATCGAAATCCCGCCTTCAGAACACGTGTATATCCCCCTGAACGCTCCTCATAACGCGGGCCAAGTGTTTCGAATAGCTTTACCGTAGTAGAATCATCGCGCAACATCGCGAAGGCGCGGCGACGGTCATGCAGACTTCCCTTTTTACCCAGTGTGATTAGCTTGTCGACAATCGGCTTTAATTCTTTCGCTTTTGGTAAAGTCGTAGTTATCTGCTCATGCTTGATCAAGGCCGCTGCCATATTCGAAAACATAGCTCGCCGATGCTGTGATTTACGGTTGAGCTTGCGCCCACTCATACGGTGCCGCATGAATCTTACTCCTTAAGTCCGGGTAGTGCCGTTTAACTAAAACGGCTCCTCGAGTTTCTTTGCCATATCCTCTATATTGTCTGGTGGCCAATTTACTACTTCCATGCCGAGATGAAGGCCCATTTGCGTTAGCACCTCTTTGATTTCATTGAGCGACTTGCGCCCAAAATTAGGTGTGCGCAGCATTTCTGCTTCTGACTTTTGGACGAGATCACCAATATAAACGATATTGTCGTTCTTCAAGCAATTTGCGGATCTAACAGATAGTTCCAACTCGTCAACCTTGCGCAATAAATTTTTGTTAAACGGCAGTTCCGATGGTGCTTCTTCTTGGACTTGGACAGTTGGTTCCTCGAAATTGATAAATAGTTGTAACTGATCCTGCAGAATACGCGCAGCTAGAGCGACCGCATCATCAGGGGTAACCGTACCGTTAGTCTCAAGTTCCATGGACAATTTGTCATAGTCGGTAACCTGTCCAACCCGGCTGTTCTCAACCTTGTAAGACACCTTGCGGACGGGACTAAATATAGAATCGACCGGTATGAGTCCAATAGGGGCATCTGCCGGCCGGTTCATCGCAGCAGGCAAATATCCTTTACCGGTTTCAACCGTTAATTCCATATTGATGCTGGCATCACGATCAAGCGTACAAATCACCAAGTCTGGATTCATAACTTCAATATCGTGTCCGGTATCAATTTGGGCGGCCGTAACTGGGCCAGGGCCCGTTGCCGATAGTGCCATCCGCTTTGGACCCTCGTTGTGCAATTGCAGCGCCAATGCTTTCACGTTAAGCACAATATCGGTCACATCTTCCTGTACACCTAGAATTGATGAGAATTCGTGAAGAACACCTTCAATTTGAATTGATGTGACTGCAGCCCCTTGTAATGACGATAACAATACACGACGCAGCGCATTACCAAGCGTCAGTCCAAAGCCTCGCTCAAGTGGTTCGGCTTCGACGGTCGCGCTTCGCGCCGTATCCGTCCCTGCCTCAATATTCAACTTAGTCGGTTTAATTAATGCTTGCCAATTTTTTTGGATCACGTCCGTGCCCTCATATATTCGCGTTTAACCCATAGCCGCAGTGTGTCGGCTATTTCGGCACTGAAGTTAGTCAGCACCATCTTTGATTCTATTAGACTCTCCGGCGTTTAGGAGGTCGGCAACCGTTATGCGGCACAGGAGTCACATCCTTAATAGCCGTAACAGTAAGACCAACGCTTTGCAGCGCTCGTAATGCCGATTCCCGGCCGGAACCCGGGCCCTTGACCAGCACTTCAAGCGTTTTTACACCATGATCCATAGCCTTCTTACCACAATCTTCCGCCGCGACTTGGGCCGCGTAAGGAGTCGATTTACGAGAGCCACGAAACCCCATACCGCCCGCAGACGACCAAGCAATAGTATTACACTGCACATCTGCAATGGTAATCATGGTGTTATTAAAAGTTGCATTCACATGGGCAATACCCGATGTGATGTTCTTACGCTCGCGTCTACGAACGCGCGGTGCCGCTGCTTTAGCCATGTTAAATCAGACCTTCTTTTTACCGGCAATCGGCCGTGCCGGACCTTTGCGGGTCCGGGCGTTTGTATTTGTTCTTTGACCGCGAACCGGAAGCCCTTTGCGATGCCGCAATCCACGATAAGTGCCCAAATCCATCAGACGCTTAATATTCATCGCCGTTTCACGGCGCAGATCGCCTTCGACAATATAGTCACGACCGATCGTTTCACGAATGTTTATCACTTCCTGCTCAGTCAATTCATTGACCCTACGTTCATAACTGATATTACATTTTTGACATATCTCAGTAGCCCTAGTGCGCCCTATACCGAATATATAGGACAACGCAATCTCAACTCGTTTTTGCGTCGGAATATTTACACCTGCTATACGCGCCACAATTTTATCCTCGTAACATCCTGTTAAATTATAAAATCCGCTGAACTTCAGCGCTACTGATTATCGCTTTAAAGCGATACTACATAACCATTTTGACTGACTGCTATTCCAAATCCATACTGGCCGGTAAATTCCACCTCCAGCCTGAAAGCCGCGGGATTATAAGGGAACATTGCATTCTGTCAATTACTCTAAATTTGAGAAACTATTGTTTCAATTGCGTCTGTAACCTGATGCACTTCACGCATCCCGTCTACCCTCCACAACAACCCTCGTGCCTCATAAAACGGAATAATTGGTGCTGTCCATTCGTAATATGCCGAAAGTCTATTTTTTAAAACTTCAACTCTATCATCAGACCGCACCTTTCCGTCGACCGCCTCCTTTGCACGCTGTTCAATACGCGATATCAAAATAACATCATCTACTTCCAACATTATGACCGCATCTACTGCTCTCTCTGCCTCAGATAAGATCTTATCAAGAGCGTTAGCTTGCGCAATGGTGCGCGGAAATCCATCAAAAACTACACCATTTTTACAATCCGGTTCCGCTAGCCTCCT
>MDTA01156669.1_pt1 | contig 21584 bp, 16 predicted proteins | sample 811151 | NCBI WGS metagenome assembly MDTA01 (sample SAMN05326648, study PRJNA326480) | marine metagenome | isolation source: seawater | place: Indian Ocean: South | collected 2010 | reverse complement strand
TTTAAATCTTTATTGTTACCCACAAATCCTTTTATTATTACAACAACTTTCCCAGCTCTATGTCTTTCTATACACACTTTTAAATGTTGTTCCTTTGGGTTAAGAGTATTAATTTCATTGTCTTCATATTCATATTCAAAATCAGGATTTGTTGAGTATACAATATTTCTTTTCTTTTTATTTTTCATTAGGCTTTAGTATCTTTAAAGAATTTTTTAATAAATTAATTTTGATTGGATTTGTTGTTTTATATGGTTCTCCATCTAAATGTATTAGTGTATTTTTAGTATGTATTTGCATTTTATTAGTTTGTATAATATCTACATGTTTTGATAAATATATTTTTCCTTGATATGCTTTGTATAAAAAAAATGGGATTTCCCATTTTGGAAATTTTTTAACAATTACAAAGTCTAGTAAACCATCTTGTATATTAGCCATGGGAGCAATTTGAATATTATTGCCATATTCACTAGCATTCGCAATTGAAATCATATATGCTTTAAATTTTTGTTTGTTATTGTTATAAGATATATTGTATTCTTGTGGATCATACATCAATTCTTTAAGAATAAGTTTCACGTATTTTAAAAATCCTCTTTTTTTAGATTTAGAAAACAGTTTAGCAATATGTGCATCAAAGCCAATACCAGCAACATTAACAAAAGGTAAATTATTAATTGTACATGAATCTACTCGTATAATGTTACTGTATTTGATTTGTTTAATTGCTTCTTTAATATTGTTTTTCATGCCTATATGATTAGCAAATCCATTGCCAGAACCACATGGAATTACTCCAAGTGCTGTTTCAGTATTTACTACAGATCTCATACATTCATTCAATGTACCATCACCTCCTATTGCAACTACTATATTAACGTTATTTTTAACAGCTTCTTGACTAATTAAACTTGCATGACCTATTTTTTTAGTATATAAAATTTCATAATCATGAAAATATTTGGCAATATAATGCTCAATTCCATTTTGTTTCCCGGTTCCTGCAATAGGATTAATAATAAATCTAATTTTCATATAATAATATATTATTTAGCATTCGAAAATTATATTCTTGTTTTATTGCTTTTAATAATTGTCTATCTTTAACTTTTATTTTATTGCTTTTAGATGCATTCCAATCTGCAAAAGAATGATATTTTTCTTCTTTATTTACAATAATTGATGAATCTGTAATTAAATGATACCTGTTATTGAGAAAATTAATTGCCCAACCTGTGTTATTAAACATTGATTTTCCAAAAGCAAAGAAAGGTTCAGGATAATTTATTAATTCTAAAATTGTTGGCATAACATCAATATGTTGAACAATATTTTTATTTATACCCTGTAAAGAACCATCTGCATTAAAAATAATAAGTGGAATTGCATATCTTCCAATCTTATTTTTGTATTTCTTATTATAACTTTCAGGAGATGTATGGTCAGCCGTTATAATGAAAATAGTGTTATCAAACCATTTTTGATTTTTTATTTCATCAAAAAACATCTTCATACTATAATCAGTATACAAAATAGTTTCTTTTATTCCAAAATCTTTATTATTTTTATTTGGATACAATTTTTTAATATAATTATTTGGTAATCTGTAAGGAGGGTGTGAACTAAGTGAAAAGAATGTAGTGAAGAATGGCTCTTTATAATTATTAAGGTTTTTTGCAAAATATTTCATAAAAGGACCATCATAAATTCCCCAAGAACCATCAAAATCATAAGAGTTAGAATATTCTTCCATTCCAAAATAATTAGAAAAACCTGCTTTTTTACAATAACTATAAAATCCCATTGTCCCTCTTATTCCACCATGGTAGAAAGATGTGTTATATCCTTCTTTTTTTAATAGAGAGGCTATACTTTCAAAATTATTTTGTGCATAATTTGAGGTGATAAATGGATTATCCATTAAGGTTGGTATTGATGCTGTAATAGCAGGTAATGCTTCAATAGATTTCAGACCATTTGCATATGCATTTGTAAATACTAAACTATGATTCATTAAGCTATCTAGAAAAGGAGTATAACCAAATCCATTATTATAGAAACCAACAAATTCTTTAGAGTAACTTTCCATTATCAATATTACAATATTTTGTTTTTTTATCTTTTGGTTATTTGTAAAATGAATAGGTGAGTAGATGTTATTTAATTGCTTAGATTTATAATAATTATATGTTTTAAGTTGTTCTTCATTTAAAGAATGTAAAATACAAAAAGGAGTATTTAGTATTAATGAAGTATTTTTTGAGTTACTTATTTCACCTGCATTTATAGGTTTTATAGGTTTTAGTTGGAATCCCCCTCTAACTCCTACTATAAAAATTCCAACTCCGATTATTAATATAAAAATATTTTTTGATATGTTCTTTATGTTATAAGTAATAGATATTTTTGGGATATGCTTTATTTTTAGTATTAACCAAATCTGTATGATTGTGAATAAGCTAATTAACCAATATTCTTTTATATATATAGGTATTATATTTTGTGCATCTTGACCTAATTTTAAAAGTTGGAAAAAATCACCTGTACTTCTTTTTTGGGTATATTTAAAGTACTCAATATCAACGTTATTAAGTATAATAAATGGTATATTAAAAGCATAAAAAAGGAAATTTGTAAACTGAGAATATTTTTTTCTTTCTCTAAGATTATTTGGGAAAAGTAGAAGAATGAAAAGAGGTATATTAATATACAACAACGCGGAAATATCAAATCTAACACCTTCTATAAATTCTATTATTCTTGGGTTATAATAATCAATATTATGAAAGTAAAAAAATAATCTAGAACAAGTATATAGTAATAAAAGTAGTATTATTCTTTTTAAATAAGTAAAAAAAAAGAGCATTATTTAAAGTGATTTTTTTTTATTATACTCTTTCTTTTTTATCAAAAAATGAAATACTAAGATTAATAAAAACCAAATTGTAACATTTTGCCAATTCATTTTTTAAATTTTAACAAAGTAAAGAAATATTAACTAGTTTTGCTTTAAATTTCTATTTAGATGCAATTTAACCGGAAAGGAATATCAGATGATGAATTGATTGATTTATATAAGAATCTTATTAAACCAAGATTAATAGAAGAAAAGATGCTTATTCTTTTACGTCAAGGAAAAATTTCAAAATGGTTTTCTGGTATAGGTCAAGAAGCTATTTCTGTAGGAGTAACTTTTGCATTTGATCAGGATGAGTATATATTACCTATGCATAGGAATCTTGGTGTTTTTACAACCAAAGGTATTCCTTTATATAAGTTGTTTTCTCAGTTTCAGGGAAAATTAGATGGATTTACTAAAGGGAGAGATAGATCATTTCATTTTGGAACTAAAGAATTTTATATTGTAGGAATGATTTCACATCTGGGACCACAAATGGGTGTAGCTGATGGCATAGCATTGGCGAATAAACTTAATAAGAATAAAAAATCTACTGCAGTATTTACTGGAGATGGAGGTACTAGTGAAGGAGATTTTCATGAAGCATTAAATGTAGCTGCTGTATGGGATTTACCTGTGATTTTTGTTATTGAGAATAATGGTTATGGTCTTTCAACTCCAAGTTCTGAACAGTTTAGATGTAAGAAATTCGCGGATAAAGGCATTGGATATGGTATAGATGCCTATACTATTGATGGAAATAATATTTTAGAGGTTTATAGGGCAGTAAAGAATATTAAACAACAGATCGCTGAAAATCCAAAACCTGTTATTTTAGAATGTATAACATTTAGAATGAGAGGACATGAGGAGGCTTCTGGAACAAAATATATTCCTAAAAATTTAATGGATAAATGGAGTAAATTAGATCCTATTGAAAATTTCGAAAAATTTCTAATAAATGAAGATATTATAAATGATTCAGATATTAAGAATTTAAAAGAAATCATAAAGAATGAAATAAATATTGCTTGGGATAAAGCAGATAATAAGCCGAGAATTCAATCAACTGCTAAAAAAGAATTATCTGATATCTACAAAAATTATTTTCCTAATATTATTTTACCATCTAATAAAAAATCGGATAAACGATTTGTTGATGCTATTTCTGAGGCCTTGAGACAGTCTATGCAAAAACATGATAATTTAATTATAATGGGTCAAGATATAGCAGAATATGGGGGCGTATTTAAGATAACTGAAGGGTTTGTTGATGAGTTTGGTAAGGATAGAGTTCGTAATACTCCAATTTGTGAATCTGCTATTGTTAGTGCAGCTTTAGGACTATCAATTAATGGAAAAAAAGCTATTGTAGAGATGCAATTTGCAGATTTTGTAACTTCTGGATTTAATCCTATAGTTAATAATCTTGCAAAAACACATTATAGATGGGGGGAGAATGTTGATGTAGTTATTAGAATGCCTACAGGTGCTGGTGTTGGTGCAGGTCCTTTTCATTCACAATCTAATGAAGCATGGTTTACTCATACACCTGGAATTAAAGTAGTTTATCCTGCTTTTCCTGAGGAAGCAAAGGGTCTTTTGAATGCATCAATCAATGACCCAAATCCTGTAATGTTTTTTGAACATAAAGCTTTGTATAGAAGTTTAAGTGAATCTGTATGTGATGATTATTTTACAATTGAGCTTGGAAAAGGAATGCTTTTAAAGGATGGAAAAGATGTAACTATTGTTACATATGGTATGGGAGTGCATTGGTCATTAGATGTTTTAAAAGATAACCCTCAAATTTCTGCAGATTTGATAAACTTAAGAACATTGGTTCCATTAGATGATACTTTAATCTATGAATCTGTTAAAAAGACAGGTAGGGTAATTGTATTACATGAAGATTGTTTAACAGGTGGCTTTGGTGCTGTTATAGCTTCTATGATTTCTGATAAATGCTTTGAATATCTAGATGCTCCAATTAAACTTACAGCATCATTAGATACACCAGTTCCTTTTGCTTTAGAGTTAGAATCTATATTCTTAGCTAAGAAAAGATTTGAAAAACAACTTAAAGATTTATTATTATATTAGAATTATTTTAATTTGTATAATCTAAATTAGGTTTAAAAAAAAACCGATATTTGTAAAATATAAATCAAGTAGTTTATTTTATGAGAAGATTTTTTTTTAGTTTTAGAAGTTTTATTATATCAATTATGTTACTTTCTCTAGTATCTTGTATTACTACTAAAGATTTAGAATACATAGGTTCAGATATGGAAATTAATAAGATTCAACCTGCTTTTAATGATTATAAATTACAATCTGGAGATTTGTTATCTATTCAAATTAGTACTACAACTGAACAGCTTTATGATTTTTTTAATAAAGAGAATACTTCAAATTCTCAATTAATGGTACAGAACCCTTATTTATATGGTTATGCTATAAATGAAGAAGGTAATTTAGAGTTACCAACGTTTGGTATAGTTAAAGCGGCAGGATTTACAGTTGATGAAATAACAAAAATTATTCAAAATATCGCAGTTTCTTATTTTGAAAATCCCGTAGTTAAGTTGAATATTATCAATTTTGATATTACAATTTTAGGAGAAGTAAATAAAGCTGGTACTTTTAAAATTGTTGACCCAAAAGTGAATATACTTTATGCATTAAGTTTAGCAGGTGATATAACTAAATATGGTAATAGAAAGAAAGTTAAAGTGATAAGAAATGAAAATAATATAAATAATGTATTTTATGTAGATTTAACAAAATCAGATATATTGAATAATGAAAAGTTTTTTTTAAAACCACACGATATTATTTATGTTTCTCCTTTAAAAAAGAAATTTTATGCATTTGATAATATTACAAATATCTTATCAGTTTCAATTTCAGCAGTAACATTGTTTCTTCTAGTCACTCAAAATTAAGTTTATGAATAATTCATTAGATGAAATATTAGATTTTAAAAAATTTTTTTCTAGAATAATTGCCAATTGGTATTTTTTCATTATTAGTTTAATTATAGCATTTATAATAGCATTTTTGTATAATAGATATTCTAAGGAACTATTTCTTGTTGAGACTTCAATTATAATCAAACAAGAAGATTCTTTGCCAATCACAGATATTTTTTATGATAAAGTTTCCTCTAACAAGAATAGTTTAGAAAACAAGGAGCTTCAAATAAAGGCGTATCCCTTGATTAAAAAAACATTAGAAGATTTAAATTTTGATATTTCTTATTTTATTGAAGGTAATATTAAAATTACAGAATCTTATTATACCCCTATAAAAATAGTTTGTAATGATGCTCAGTCTCTTAGTGGAAAAAAGATTAAAATAAGTGTTATAGATGATAATTCTTTTTCTTTTTATGATTATAATACTGAAAAATCTGAAATACAAAGATTTAATGAATCTTTTCTATATAATAATATTAATATAGTTATTCAGCATAATATTAATTATTTTATACAGAAAGAGGAAGAAATGCCAGCAGTAATTGTAAAATTTCATAATATTCAATCTTTGGCATTAAATTATCAGAAGAGGATTATTGTTAATCAACAAGAAAAAGGGTCAACTATAATTAATATATCTATGTTAATTGAGGATGAAAAAAAAGGAGTTGTTTTTTTAGAAAAATTAGTTGAAAATCTAGAATATAAAGAGATTGATGATAAGCAACATAGCGCTAAAAAAACTGCTGACTTTATTAAAGAGAAGCTTGTAGAAATGAGAGATTCTTTAAATGATTCTGAACAGAAGATACAAGATTATAAGGAGTCAAAAAAGATAACAGATTTAAGTTTAAAAGCACAAAGTATTTCTGCTAGTATTGTTAGTTTAGAAACAGAGCTTGCTAAATTTAATACCATAAATGACTACTATGATTATCTTAATAGTTATTTACAAAAAGGAGAAAATTTAGAGAATTTGTCAATTCCAACTTCATTTGCAGATAATGATGCAAGTTTAAATTCTTTAATATTAAAGTTAATTGATATACAAATAAAAAAGAATATTTTAATTGATGGTGGTCAGATAAATAACCCTGCAATTATTCAGTATACTAGACAAATTAATCAGCTTACACTTAATTTAAAAGAAGCAATTAAAACTAGTAAAAAAGCAAATAATTTACTAATTAATGATTATAAGAAAAGAATATTTAAGATGGAAAAATCTTTAGCTACTATTCCTGAAGTTGAAAGAGGGCTTTTAAATCATGAGAGGTTACAATCTATTAGTGAGAATATTTATGTTTTTTTACTTCAGAAGAAACATGAAGCAGAGATTACTGCTGCTGGTGCTGAGCCAGATGTTCAGGTTTTATCACCTCCTGTTTATTTTAATAAACCTCCTTTATTTCCAAATAAGAAAAGATCTTATTTAATAGCTTTGTTATTTGGTTTGTTAATTCCAGTCTTATTTTTATTATTTATTGAATTAGTAAATGATACATTACTTACCAGAACTGATTTAGAAAAGATAACAAAGATTCCATTCTTAGGTATAATAGGTAAAAATTATAGTGATTCTAATTTATTGTCAAATCAAAGTCCAAAATCTGCAGTTTATGAAGGCTTCAGAGCATTAAGATCTAATCTAAATTTCTTTAATACTAAGAAAGAAAAGAGGGTCTATTTAGTTACTTCTTCAGTAAGTGGTGAGGGTAAAACATATATTGCAGCAAATCTTGGTATTGTATTTGCAAAATCTGGAAAAAAAACTTTAGTAGTTGGAGCAGATTTAAGAAAACCTAAATTGTATAATGCTTTTGGTTTTGAAAATAAAAAAGGTATTTCTAATCATGTATTATCAGATTTATCATTATCCGAAGCTATATTGCATTCTGAAGTGGATAATTTAGATGTTTTGATTGCTGGACCCATACCAGCAAATCCTTCTGATGCTTTATTGACGGAAAATTTTACAGCTATGATTAATAAATTGAAAAAAGAATATGATATTATAATTTTAGATACTCCCCCATTAGGTCTGGTAGCTGATGCTTTAACACTAATGAAATATTCAGATTTGAATATTTATGTTACTCGACAAAATTATACTAAGAAAGGTCTTTTAACATATGTTAATGATATGTATAAGAAAGAAAGATTAGGAGATATTCATCTTGTTTTTAATGATGTAAAAGAAGGTAGTGGTGCTTATGGTTATGGTTATGGTTCCGGATACGGTTATGGTTATGGTTATGGTTATGGCTATGGTTATGGCTATGGTTACACACAGAACAATGATTATTTTGATGATAAAGAAATAGAAAAATCATAGATTTATGACTTATAATAAACCAAAAGTGATTGCTGAAATTGGTTGTAATCATAAAGGGGATATAAAAATTGCCAAGGAACTAGTTGAAATGGCAGCACAAAGTGGTGTAGAAGTTGTAAAGTTTCAAAAACGTAACAATAAAATATATTTATCAGAAGAACAATATAATAATCCACATCCTAATCCAATTAATTCATATGGGAAAACATATGGAGCCCATAGAGAATTCCTAGAGTTTAGTATATATCAACATCAAGAATTAAAAGCATTTGCAGAAAGTTTAGGAGTAATATATTCCTCATCTGTTTGGGACACTATATCTGCGCAGGAAATAATTTCATTAAATCCAAGTTTAATTAAAGTGCCATCAGCTTGCAATAATAATTTTGATATGTTAGAGATTTTAAGAGACCAATATTCAGGTGATATTCATATATCTTTTGGGATGACTACTAAGATTGAAGAAGAAGAAATAGTTGCTTTTTTCGAAGAGAAAAACCAGACACATAGATTAGTACTGTATTCTTGTATTTCTGGATATCCAGTTCCTTTTAAAGATATTTGTATGTTAGAAATTGTTAGGATAAAAAAGCAATATCTAAATAAAATAAAAGGAATAGGATTTTCGGGTCATCATTTAGGAATTGCAGTGGATATTGCCGCTTATACTTTAGGTGCAGAATGGATTGAAAGACATTTTACATTGGATAGAACTTGGAAAGGAACTGATCATTCAGCATCTTTAGAACCTATAGGATTAAGAAAAATAGTACGTGATTTAAAGGCAACTTATAAATCTCTTTCTTATAAGCAATCTGAAATTCTTGATATTGAAAAAAAGCAAAGAAAAAAATTAAAGTATAAAAAGTCATGAGTATAATTGCTTTTGTTCCTGTTAGAAAAGGTAGTAAATCAATACCTAAAAAAAATATTAAATTGTTTTGTGGAAAACCTCTTGTGTTTTGGGTTTTACAAGAATTACAGAACACTAGTATAAATAAAATTGTTGTTGCTACTGATTCGAATAAGATAAAAAATATTGTAAATTCTTTTAATTTTTCTAAAGTTCAGTTGTATGATAGACAGCCAGATAATGCGAAGGATTCTTCTACTACTGAATCTGTAATGTTAGAATATATTAATTCTACTGATTTGAATGATAATGATATTTTTATGTTAGTACAGGCTACATCTCCTTTTACTAAAAAAAAGCATTTTGATGAAGGTATAAAGCTTTTTAAAAGATATGATTCAGTACTAAGTTGTTGTATATCGAAAAAGTTTTCATGGCGTGAAGATGGTATTGCTTTAAATTATGATATTTACAATAGACCAAGTAGGCAAAATTATAAAGGTTATTTAATAGAGAATGGAGCTTTTTATATAAGTTCTGTTTTAGATATAAAGAATAGTAAGAATAGAATATCAGGTGATATTGGTATTTATAAAATGCCTGATTATACATCTATGGAAATAGATGAAAAGGTTGATTGGGTGATAGCTGAATCAATAATGAAAAATTATCTTCTGAAAGAAAAGATTATTGATTTTTTAAAGATAAAAATATTTTTATCTGATGTAGATGGAGTGATGACGGATGGAGGTATGTATTATGCAAATAATGGAGAGGAGTTTAAGAAATTCTGTACCTACGATGGGATGGGAATGCAAATCTTGCAAAAATCAGGTGTAAAGGTTGGTATTATTACTACTGAAGATAAAGATATAAATAGAAAAAGAGCTAAAAAACTTGGTTTAGATTTTGATTTTCATGGTGCTTATGATAAACTTCAGATTGTAAAGTCACTATGTATTAAAGAAAACATAAAATTAGATGAAGTGGCTTATATTGGAGATGATCTAAATTGTTTTGACTTACTTTCAAATGTTGGATTTGCAGCATGCCCCAATAATGCTGTAGAAAAAATAAAATCAATTCCAAATATTATACAATTATCTAAAAATGGAGGTAAAGGTGTTGTTAGGGAATTTATAGATTTAATATTGCAATAATGAATTTTAATTCTGATGACCTTTTTGAATTAGAAGAATATTTTAAAAATAATAATATTCCAAAAGAAAAAGTTTGTCTAGTTGGTTCATCTACTTTATCACTTTTAGGTATAAGAAATCATAATGATATTGATATTATTATTCATTCTTCATTAAATATTTCTTTAACATCGCATCTATTTATTGAACAAGTTAAATCTCCATGGAGTAAGTTGCATTCCGATGATGAAATAATTGAAAATTCTAATTTTCATATCATTTTTAATGGATTTAAATTTGTATTACCTGAATTTGTATATCATAGGAAAGTTTGGCATAATAGAGTAAAAGATATGCTTGATATTCGTGATTTAGAAGATTATGCGAAGGGGCATAAAGATTGGAATTGGAGTTTGATTAAAGGGAATTTGCCAGAAAAATCTATTTTTCAAAAGACTAGAGAAAGAGTTAAAATTTTAAATGATAATTTTCTAGAATATTTTAGAAAAGATAAGTATTTACATGATGATATTAATCAAATGGTTCCAACTAATTTTTTGCTTTCTAAACAGATTATTAATGATAATTTTAATCGTTTTGATGTTTTGGTTAGATATTTAGCAATTCAATCTTTAATAAATAAAGAGGGACTAGGTATCAATTTATATAAAAAAATGCAAAATAAAAGAAAAGGTTCTTCTTTTAAGAATCCATGGCGGAATTTTAAAAATTTAATTTATAGTTTTAAAAATTATGGTTATGATTATGATTCTAATATTTTGGTAAATAATGATTTGCATATTATTGATGGATCACATAGATTAGCTTGCGCTTTATATTTTAATATTCCTTTTGTTGCTATTAAAATAAATAGAAGATTAAGTTATGCTAAATATGGATTAGATTGGTTTAAAGATAATGATTTTTCATCTGATGAAATTACATTATTAACGAAAAAACGAAAATCACTTTTTTTAAAATATGATTTGCATTTTATAATAGTTTTATGGCCGCCAGCATACATGTATTTTGATGATATAGAATTAGAAATATCTAAGAAATTTTATATTTTAGAATCCACTACGTATTGTCATTTTAAAAACTTTGATGAATTCGTAAAAAATTTGTATAAAATTGATGATATAAAGGATTGGAAAGTAGCTATGAAGATTAAAGGTTTTGCTAATTATGAAAAGAATGTAAGAATTTTAAAGATTCTAATTAATAATCCAAATTTTAGAAGGAAAGCAAATAGAAAATATATATCTAAAGAAGTTGAAGAATTAAAAGCTAAAATAAGAGAGAAATATTCAAATAAAATTGTTAATTATTTTCATGATATTTTAATTCATGCCTCGGATAACTATAAACATACTAGATTGTTTAAGAAATTGATAGATATCTAATTTTTTTTAATCAGGTTAAGAAATATATTTACAGTAGATATTTTATATTTGTTGTTACGTTCTGTATAATTAGAAATTTCTATGCTAAGTAGTTGTAAAATTCTTTTTCAGTATTTTATATGTTTATTTTCTTTTGAATTATCTTTTTTTAATTGAATAAATGATTGACGAAATTGAAATAGTTGATTTGGATAAGATATCTTTATTTATTACAAATTATAATACTAGTTCAATTGGTTTAGCTGATTTTGATGAGTTACTTAATATAGCAATCAATAGAAATGATAATTTGGTTCTCTTATCATTGAAGAAATATAATAAGATTATTGCATTTTCTTTATTTCAAGTTACTGAAAGACAGGTTTATTTTTTAAATTATAAATGTCTACACTTGTATGGTTTTGATTTTTATGATTACAATACTTTTAATTGTGAAAGTAGTTATGAATCACATTTTATAGATTTTATTAGAAGATATGCTAAAAGAAATTCTATTCAGATTATTTTGTTAGAGAATATTGCTAATAAGTTAGGATACTTATATAATACTGAAAAAATAAAGCTTTTTAATGCAAGAAAATCAATTAATGGATATAATGATATAGTTGAGAAAAAAAGGTTAATAACATATAAAACTAAATTAAAAGAAATGTTTAGTTATAAGGTTACCCATTATAGGGGAGATGATATAACTGATAAATTAATAAATAGTCTAGCTAATTTACATATAGAACGTTGGTTGTTTGATAATATAGAAAGCCCATTCAAAAACTCTTCAAGAAAAAATGATTATCTTCTTAAAACTGATAATAAAGTTTTAACAATTATTAGCATAGATAACTCTATTCTTGCAGCTCATTATGGAATTCTCTATGATAATTGTTTGTTATTTCATACTCCAGTTATAAATATTGAATATTATCATCATTCACCATATATTAATTTTATTGATATATTGATTTTAGAAACAGCAATATTTTGTGCTGAGAATAAGATAGATATATTAGATTTTGGTCTTGGTGATGAGAAGTATAAGAATAAATATACAAATTCATTCAAAGAGATATTTACATATTATATGCCAATTGGATTGGCTTCATATATTAAGTTGAATGTATTTGTCTTTTTAAAACGGTTAGAGGTTAAAATATTTATAAATACTTTACGAAAACTTTATTATAGATTTAGGTTGCTTAATAATAAAATTAATGTTTACAAATTCCCTTTAAAGATTAGAAATAAAAAAACGAGCCGAAATTTTCTTTTAATTAGTTATTATTCTGATTTTGTTTCTTTATTTAGAAAAATTAATATGCCTGTGAAAAGATTTCATTATGTAAGATTTAAGAAAGGCGATTTATTTTATTGTTTGTTAGAAAATAATCAGATTTATTGTTCTGGATGGTCAACTAGTCAGGAATTATATGTTTCAGAAATTAATAAAACTATTAAAATTAGTGATGGTACTATATTATATGATTATTATACACCTGAGAGATTTAGAAGGCAAGGAAAGTATCAAGAATTATTGGAATCTATTATTATGGATGTTAATGAGGATATCTTTATTTATACATTATCTAATAATATACCATCAAATATTGCTATACAGAGAGTTGGTTTCAAGAAATCCAAAGATTATAAATTAAAATGAAGAATAATTTCTTAAGAATAATTTATTTTTTGTCTTATTATTTAGGTATTAATAGATTCTTTTATTTTTTAAATAGAAATAGACAACGTGTTATTACTTTTCATAATATTATTCCAGATATATTATTTGATGATAGTATTCATCTAGGTGTTTCTTGTACTGATAAGATATTTGAATTTCAGATTAAAGAAATTAAGAAGAGATTAAATATTACAACTGAATTAGGTGTTTCTAATTCATGCATTATAACTTTTGATGATGGTTATTTAAATCAATTTTATATTGCTCATAATATTTTAAAAAAATTTTCTTATAAAGCAATTTTTTTTATTAACTCAGATTTAGTAAAAAATAAAAAGGTATTATGGATTGATAAGTTATTAATGTATTTTTCCTATTTACCTAATGGAACATATTCTTTCTGTAACCAAAATTTTCTTATTAATACTGAGAATAGATTTGCATCATATGTGAGTGCTTATAAATTTATTTTATCTTATTATCATTTAAAGGATGAATTTATTAATCAGCTAGATAAATATGAGTCATTGATTAATATAGATTCTAAATTAGAAAATCTTAGATTTAAACCATTATATAATTCTCATATTGATATAATGAAAAATTATGGACATTTGGTGGGTTGTCATTCAACATCTCATGAAGTACTTTTAAAGTTAAATAAAGATAAATTAGAACATGAAATTAATACTTGTGAGAATTTGATTGGAACATTTTATAATTGTGATTATTTTAGTTATCCATTTGGGTCAGATAAGGAAGTCGATCAACGAGTTGTTAAAAAAATGCAAAAATCAGTATTTACACATTGTTTTATAAATAATTGGTTTTATAAGTATAATAATGATGATTATAAGATTCAACGTATGTCATTACCTAATTTAGAAAATAAGTATTTAATTCATGCTTATTTATCAGGTTTTTATTTTTATCTTAAACAGTTTATAGATGATTAGTTTTTTATTTTCTTTTATTTATTTTGTTACTTTAATCTTTAGAAAGAGATCTTATGATGTTGTTTTTTATGCTCCAAGATATTTTAATAGAGGAGAAAATGGAGAGAATTTACATTTTAAATGTTTAATAGATTCTTGTAAGAAAAATAAGTTAACATATATAATTTTTGAGGAACCAGCAGAATGTATTTTTGCAAGAAATAAAAAATCAATTCCTTTTGATTTTATTTTTTATCTTATTATATTTTTAAGGAGATTGATGCAACACAATAATGATATTATTCAAATTGAGCATAATATTGGAGATTTTCTTGCTAAATCCTTTTTTCGTAATTTTAAATATAAGAATTATATTGTTTTGTCTAAGAGTATGATTTCTATTTTTTCTAGAATAGATAATGATGCAAAGATATTTGATTTACAACATGGTATAATTTATAATAATAAACCTGATTATTTTTCTAATAATATTCTTTCACCCCATTTACTTAGAAATAATGTATCATTACTTGTATATGGTAAAAAATTTAAGGATATACTTGTAAAGAATGGCTCAAAGAATTTTATTAATCAGAATACTTATATAATAGGCTTTGATTTGCCTAGTAGAATTTTACATACGACTCCTAATAGAAATATTCTTGTAAGTTTACAATTTACTGGTGATCATACTAATAGACAGAATAAAAAACTTCTAGAAGAGATTAAATCATATATTAATATATATAAAGAATTTAATTTCTTTTTAAGAGATCATCCTAGATTTAAAGATGAAGTTATACTTGATGATATTTATATAAATAAAAATGTTTTTACAGCACCAAATTCTCTGCTAAATTGTTTTAAGAAATGTTCTATACATTTAACAGCTTATTCAACTATTACTTTTGAAGCAGCACTGTATGGGATACCTACTATTTTTCTTTCTTCTTTAGATGATACTTTTGATATGTTTACTTCGGATTTTTGTTTAGAAAAGAAGAAAGATCTTCTTTATACTTTTAATCATTATGAAAAGCAATCTTCTTTTTATAAAAAATGGATTCTTGGATTTTATGATAATTATGATGAAAAACGGTTTATTAATATATTAAAATGAAAAAAATTAAAGTTTTTTTAGGTGGTTTTGTTAATTCTACAAATGCACAGAATCTAAACTGTAAGGCTATTGCAGATTATTTGAATAAGAATAAATTTAAAGTTTATGCATTAAGAACTCATTTTGGTAATAATGAATATTTTAATTATAAAACATTTTTTTGTTTTAAACCAATTAGTATTACGTATCATTTTGGTTTCTTATGGGGTATTATTAAGTCAGATATTTTGTATTTGCCAAAACATGTTGATACACCAATTTGGGTATTGAGATTTGCTAAATTTTTAAAAAGACCAATTTTTACAACTATTGAAGGTGTTGTAATTGACGTAAATCAAAAATATAATTTAGTTAATTTATTTTCCTCAAAACATAAAATGCAGAAGCATTTCTCATATTTTGATGCTATTTTTGGAATTAATCAAAATATTATTAATAACGCTAGAAAAACTATAAAAATTCAAAATAAATCATTATCATTAGGGGTAGATATAGAAAGAGATTTTATATATTCTAAAAAAAAACTAAGACGAATTGTATATGTTGGTGGATTAATAAAAAGAAAGAGAGTTAAGGAATTTATTAAATTAGCTGGACATTTTCCAGATTTACATTTTGATATTGTTGGTGATGGTCCTGAAAAAAATCGTTTATTAGAATTAGCTACTAAAAACATAAATTTTAAAGGATTTTTAGAACATGATGATATAAAGAGTTTCCTTAAAGTTCAGGATCTACTTTTTTTGCCTTCAAAATCTGAAGGCTTTCCTAAAGTAATATTGGAAGCTGCAAGTGTAGGCATACCTTCTATAGTTTATGATTCTTATGGAGCTTCTGAATGGATGCAAAATAACAAGAATGGATTTATTGTTAAGGACTTTCAAAATGTAATAGATATTATTGATAAATTGATAAAAAATCCTCATATTTTACATTCAATATCGATAAATGTAATCGAGTTAGCAAGAACATACGATTGGAATATTATTATTAAAGAATGGGAAAAAGTAATTGTAAATTTATTTAATGAAAAATAAGAAAAAATATATTATTATAACTCCTTTCTTTCCTAATACAAAATCTCATATTGGTAGCTATGTGTATGATCAGGCAAGAACTATTTTCTCTTTATCAGATTATCAAGTCGAGATAATTAAAGTAGTTAGTATTTGGTCTTTGGAGCAAGATTATGTTTTTAAGGGATTAAAAGTGTATATATTTAGAGTATTAGACCTCCCGTTTTTTATATTACCTGGAATATTTAATTTTATTAATTCTATTAGAATAGTTTCTTTTATTAAGAATCGCTTTAATACTAATAATTTAAAGATAGTACATGGACATGTATCTTATCCTTAAGTTTACTTAGCAAATATATTATCAGATAAATTTAGAATAAAAACAATTGCTCAACATCATGGATTTGATATTTTACAATTGTTAAATGGTAGATCTTCATTAATTTCTAATTTGCAAAGAAAATATGTGCTTAATCAATCAATTCAGCAACTTAATCTTGTAGATTTAAATGTTTTTGTCTCGAAACGTATTAAAAATGAACTGTGTAATTTTCCACAATATCAACCACGTAATGAATATATTTTATATAATGGAGTAGATAGAAACAAATTCTATCCATTGTCAAATAAAGTTTCATGTTTTTTTGAGATTGGCTGTATAGCTAATTTTTGGCCAATAAAAGATCATATTTCTCTTATTAAAGCAGTGGAAATGCTTGTTAAGGATGATGGGTATGATGATATTATTTTAAGATTAATTGGAAAAGGGGAAACATTAAATTATTGTCATAATTATGTTTTAGAAAATAAGTTAGATAAATATGTTGTTTTTGAAGAAGAAAGAAGCCATGAGAAATTAAATTGTTTTTATAATGAGATTGATCTTTTTGTTTTGCCCTCGTATTATGAAGCACTTGGTTGTGTTTTATTAGAGGCATGGGCTACTAACACACCAATTATTTCAATAAAAAATCAAGGTATCGAAGAGTTGTTACCGATTAATGAGTTAGATGATTTATTAGCTGAAAAAAGAGATCCTAAATCGTTAAAAGAAAAAATTATTGGTCAGTACAAAAGAAAAAGAAAGTTTATCTTTAATGAAAATTATAATATTAACAATACAATTAAGGATTTTTTGTCATTAGATATATTTGCAGCTAATGATTAGATATTTAATAAGAAGATATCAAGTTTGGAGATATGCAAGATCTCAGCGTCATAAAGTATTTATTACAGGCTCTTTACTAAATATTCTTTATAGTTCAAGAATTGTTTTTATACATATTCCAAAAACTGCTGGGATTTCATTAATTAAAGCTATTTATAATGATATTAATTTGCCAGGGCATAGAAGTTTTTTCTTCTATAATACTGCTCTAAATATGAAAAATGAAAAATATTTTTGTTTTAGTTTTGTGCGTAATCCTTTTGATAGATTATACTCAGCATATATGTTTTTAAAGAAAGGAGGAATAAATCATATTGATCGTTTAATTTACGAAACTTATTTGTTGAAATTTAATGATTTTGAAGATTTTGTTTTAAATGGTTTAGATAATAAATTAATTTTTAAGATTACACATTTTATTCCCCAACATGAATTTCTATGTGATAGAAGAGGTAATATAATGGTTGATTTTATTGGTAGATTTGAAAATTTGGAAGATGATGTCAAATCTTTATCTATTAAGTTAAAGAAAGATATAAGATTGAATCATTATAATTCTAATTATAAGAAAGATTATAAAGAAGTTTATACTGCGAAAATGGTAAGTAAAGTTAAAACAATTTATTATAAGGATTTAAAAATATTTAATTATAAATTTAATTAATGCTAAAATTAATTGTTAGACAAGTTAATTGGGGTGTAATAGGAGCGATTTTTGGCTTTGTAATTGGATTTTTTATTAAGATATATCTTATAGATATCGTTGGTTTGTCTGCTTGGGGAAAGTATGTTATAGCGCAAACTTTTAGTTCATTTTCAGAGACTATTCTATCTTTAGGCATTCCATTTGTAATTATTAAATTTATCCCCAAATTTGTTGAAAATAATGTCCAGAAAGCAGGCAGAATTGCAAATATTTTTTTAAGGTATTCTTTTATAATTGGTAGTATATTTATTGGATTAATATATCTCTTTTCAGATTTAATTAATCAATATATTTATAATGATATATCTGGATTAAGTTGGATTTTATTTCTTATGTGTATCCATGTCCCAATAAGTATGTTGTTTGGAGTTATCATTTCTCTATATAGGTCAGTTTTGAAGATTAAAGAAATAGTAATTTATGGAACTTTTGTTGCGGTTACATTAAGGGCATTCTTAACATTTATAACCTTTCAATTTACTAATGATATAATTTTTTTTATATGTATTGAAGTATTTGTTCAAATTTTAGTACTATCTATTCTATTGTATTTGTTTAATAAAAATGATTTTGAACTCTTTCTTAAGTCAAATGTTTCTGAAGTTATGTCTGATGATAAGATGATGTCTTATGGAAAGAAAATGTTTTATAATTCTGTGATTGCATTTATTTCTGCTCAGGCATTAACTATTATTATTAGTTTTCTTTTACCTCCTGAAGAAGTAGGAGCATATAATATTTTGGTAACACTCTCAGCATTATCAACTTTCTTATTAATAAATTTAAATAAAGTGTTTGCTCCAGTAATTTCTAAATTGTTTAACAATCAAAAAATTAATGAACTTGAAAATATATATCAAAAAACGACTTTTTTAGTTAATTTTTTAACAATTCCTTTAATTATATTAATTGTTTTTTTTGCTGATGAAATATTGGGCTTGTATAGTGAGAATATGATAGAATATAAACAATTTTTATTTTTCATGATTTTAGGAGGTATATTTTCTTTATTATCAGGAAGTTCAGGTACAATTATGATGATGGCTGGTTTAGAAGATAAACTTTTAAGAATTCAGATATTTAGATCAATTATTATTATTGTTTTATCTTTAGTATTGATTCCTTATTATGGAATGTTAAGTGTAGTATGTATATATTGTTTTGTTATGCTTTTCACTAATATTAGTCATTTATTCTACATTAAAAGGTTTATTAATATTTCTCCTTTTACTTTTGATTTATTGAAACTTTTTTTGGTTACTTTTATTATAATGATTTTTGCAATAAATCAGAATTATAAATTTAATTTAATACATTTTTTTTCTATTCCAGTATTTACTTATATTTTTTATTTTTTAATTATGTTTAAACCGATTAAGCGTATAATTAAACAACTAGAATGATTCGTTATACATTTGTATCATTAGGTAAGTTTGAAAGTCTTGGTTTTCGTCTAGGTGGAGCTGGATTAGGTAATATTTTATTTCCTTGGGCAAGATCAATTGTTTATGCCAGAAAATATAAATTACAAAGATTACAAACTACATGGTTTAATCTTAAATTAGGTACAATAATTCGGAATGAAAGAGATACTAGAATGTATTATAATTTGTTTACTGGTAGGGATGGTATTTCAGGTCTTAGAAAATTTTTATTATTGAATTTTTCAAATCGTGTAAAATATTTTTCTGGCATGGAAGATATGTTCGAGCCATTTAAAAATGATCATGCTTTTATCAAAGATGAATTATTAAGGATTACTAATCCTTATCATATAGATATGGTAAATAAATATGATACTAACTCAATTGCTGTGCATATAAGAATGGGTGATTTTCAGAAACCAAAAAGCGAAACTATGTTAAGAAATAGTAATTGGAATTGTCGTTTACCATTAAAGTGGTATATAAATATTATTAAGAAGATAAGATCTATAAGTAATCTACCTATTTTTATTTTTTCAGATGCTAGTGACAATGAAATAAAAGAGATCTTAGCAATAAATAATTGCACAAGAGTCTTTCTTGGTTCTTCTATATCTGATATGTTTGCTATAAGTAATTCAAAATTATTAGTTGCCTCTGCTAGTACTTTTAGTATGTGGGCTTCATTTATAGGACAGATTCCAACTATTTGGTTTCCTGGTCAGCTAAGACAAAGAATAATAGTTAATTCCAATATTTTTGAAGGTGAAATTGATTATGATGATAAATTAGATGATAAATTGATTCATAAATTGCATCATGATTAAATGGTTATTAAAATATAGTGTTGTTATTTTTTTATTGAATACTATATTATTATCTATAGATTTTACTATTTCTTTCGCTAATCAATTATTTTTTGTAATAATGGCTATGTATGCATTATTTTTGATAATGAATCCGCGTTTAATAAAAACAGTAATTTTTCATAAATCATTTAATTTATTTCTAGTATTAAATTTTATAAATATTTTTTATTTTGTTGTCTTTCATTCATTTAATGATATAGAGGCAATAAAATATTTATTAGCTAGAATTGTACAGTTTTCTATTATATCTATTTCTATTTATTTTAATTATAATTTTTATAAAGATAATTTTCTAGATTTTTTAGTTAATGTAGTTTCTTTTGTCATTTTTATTAGTTTACTATATAATATTGATGTTTTTTCTGATAGATATTCTGGTATAATTTGGAATCCAAATACGTTATGTTCTTTTACTTCTATAGCTTTTGGTATCTTATTTTTAAATAAAAAAACAAAAAACTCATTTTATTTTTTTAGATTAATTATCCTTTTTTTAATTACTATTGCTACAGGATCTCGAGGTGCTATAGTAGCAATTACTTTAGTATTTTTGTTTAAATATGGTGTAACATATCGAAATATTTTTTATAGTGTAATAGGATTAGTATTTTACTTTATAGTTATTGATTTGCAATTTGATACAAGTATAAATCGTTTTGCATCTCAAGCTTTATTTCATGATAGAGTATTACAATATCAATATGCTTATGAAACTTTAATGCAGAAACCTTTTATAGGCTTTGGTTTAGATAAATATGCTTATATTAATACTGCGCTTATTCCTGATCATTTAAGTATGTATAATATAAGTGCTCATAATGGATATTTAGCAATTCTTACTCAATATGGTATGGTTGTTGGAGGGTTAATATTATATTTTATTTTGTCAAAATCATTATTAGTATTTAATTATTTTAGAACATCTAAAAAGATTGAAAAAACATATTTATTTATTTTATTTTATGCTCTTTTTGCTTCTATTTATGAAGCGCTAATGACAGGAATAAATGAATTTCATACTATATTATTTTGGTTTTCAATAGCATTTTTAT
>MDTA01215437.1_pt1 | contig 21607 bp, 30 predicted proteins | sample 811151 | NCBI WGS metagenome assembly MDTA01 (sample SAMN05326648, study PRJNA326480) | marine metagenome | isolation source: seawater | place: Indian Ocean: South | collected 2010 | reverse complement strand
GAGATTGACTCTGGGCCTTTTAAAGTTACCGAAGAGGACTCTCAAGATAGCGCAGACTCTGAAAGAGATAGAACAGTTGCGCTTCAGACAAAACTTGCACAGGATACCGAGACTGCTAACAAGTCATCCGGCACAGATGCGACTGCTGCAAGAATATCAATGAGAGGAGATCAGCAAGCTCTTTCAAACCAAGATGACGGAATAGATTTTTAAGGTTTTCATTATGAAATTTACACTACTATTAATTGCTTTTTTCTTAGTTGGTTGCCCAAAAACTCCTCAAAAAACTCTTGAACAAATACAGAGAGAAGAAGATCTTAAAGAGCTTTTGGAACAAGAAGATGAAATTTGGGATGATCTCCCGGAAGCAGGTGAAGAGTCTCCTGAAGATGATGATCAATAGTTGCAATTTTCATAAAAAATATCCAATGATATAATACGTATGAAAGTAGGCGTAACGAATATTTTCGTTGTTTTTGTTTTGGAAGTCGAGCTATGAAGAATGATGTAAAATCTTCTATTTCAATGTTAAGATCTCTAAGGGAAGAGCTTTGTAAAAAGCAATCAAAATGGGATGAAGCATTTAGAATAAAAGATGAAATTGTTGCCGAGTTGAAAAGTTTAAAAGATTTCACAGACAAGCCCAGCTCTACGAAACAGTGTATTTCTGGTAAAATTGATAACTTGCTCATATTACTAGACCCAGATCGTGAAAATGAAAAGGAGAAATGCGATGAGTGAAAGAGCTGATTGGAGTGAATATTCTAGACTGGTTTTGAATCAACTTGAAACACTAGCTAATAGTATTCAATCTTTGAATTCAGAAATTCAGGAACTAAAACAAGAAATTGCACGTATGAGAGAGCGAGAAGATCGTGTAGACGAATTGCGAGCTTGGAAAGAAAAAATTGATGAAGTTGCTTCCCCTACTCAATTGCAAGTTGCACTAAAAGAAGTAGATGATCTAAAACAATTTAAAACAAAAGCTGTAACAATATTTGCTGTTGTTCAATTTGCAATGGCAGCTTCAGTCTGGGCTTTGAAATTCCTATAGTTTGAAATAGTTATATAGGTAGAGAGAGACATATTAATGAATAAAATGAATATGAAAACTATAGAGAAAATAATCAAAGAAGAAAAGCTTCTAATCGAAGAGCATAGAAGATTTAATGATCTCTTATTGCGCGAAGCAAAGAGAATGAGAAAGCTAGACTATGATAGGGAAATACTTAACGAGCAATTACTTGATATAATAGGACAGCTAGGCTCGTCTTTTATTAAGCAGTGGAAGAAGCAGTTTGCTCTAAATATTTTATCAAATTTTGGTCTCCATCCGCAGGGATTCCTGGCTGATGCTATCGCAGAGGTTTTTGAAAATATGAGCCTTCTCCAGTTTAGAAAGTACCTAGGGCCCGAAGGTTGTGATGAATTGACGGAGCTCATACTTACAGCGCTAACAGAGACTGCGCTCAACCCGATTGTTGACGGTGTTATGGCTAATCTTGGAGTAAACCCTACAACCGGCCTTTATGGCACTATAAAGGATGCAGTTGAGACACAACTTCAAAGAGGCGAACTTTTCCAGTCACTGTCAGCGAGCTTGGCAGGTTATATATGCCAGCTAGATGTAGATGATGCAGTTTCTGCATTCACATCATCTGTTGATCAACCCTCTTATGTTGCACCTGGATTAAATATTTCAGCACAGCAGGGACCAAGGTCTGCTCTACCCATACCAGAATGAATTCAAAAAAAGACAAGTCTATTAATAGAATAATCGAGATTATCCTTGAAGATCTTGGAAAAATTAATCCTAGGGCAGGAAGGGGATATGGTACAGGTCAATCTGCTGTGACAAAGTCAACAAAACAGTCTTTAGGGTATGTTGAAGAAAAAGCACCTAAAGAGAAGAAAGCTAATCAAAAAGTGAAGATTAGCAAAGCCTTTATAAAAAAAGACGCTACTCAAACCTAGTAGCCAATAATTCTGAATTGCTGTCTATGCTACAGGTTGTGTCTTGCAAGAAGTGAAGCAGCTCATGTCTAAGAGTTGCAACAATTACATTCATCTCAATATTGCTAGATATAAATATCTCTCCATATCCCGCAGGATTTTCAGGATCCTCCAGAGCGTAGACTCCAGTAAGTCTTGTATCTCCTATTGATGACCAATTAAGAGAGCTCATTAAAGATCTATTGTTTAAATTTTCATATTCAATATATCTTACTTTTAAATCTAGCTTCTTACACTGAGTAGTGTTGATGCCATATGATTCCAGATATCTTAATCCTTCCCTAAGAATAACTTCTATTCTATCAAATTCTGCAGGTATATTCTCAGTCATATTATGCGATACTGTCACTTTAAAAGAAAAGGTATTTGATATATTTACAGCCCTGATCTCATTCGATAGAAATGTGTATTCGCCTGAGGCGTTTGACACCCTGGGGAAAAATAAGAAAGCTGATATCGCTAACATTAGAAATAGCTGTTTTTGCATGATATTTAAATATATAGCAAGCTATTGTTTATTTACACACCCGTTTTTCTGGAGAAAGAAGTGAAAATCTCAGATCAAAAAATAAGAGATATTATTAAAAGTGAAATACTAAAGAGTAAAAATATCGAAGAGCAAAGAGTCAATCGTGTCAGAGTTGAAGATAATGAATCTATCGGAGGCAGAATTGATAGAGTACGTGGAGGTAGATCTAGAACACGAAGTTCAAGAAGTATCGGACAGCTTCAGTCCGTAATTTCAAGAGCAGCTCGAGAAAGTGATTCAAATGCTAATCCTGTTCAAATTACTGGTGAGTTTGATGATCAGACAAAAGTAGCACTTTGGAACCTAATAGATACCAACTATAGGCCTACAAGCGAGATGCCGACAAAGGAGCAAATCATAGGAAGCAGTGGTGGCGGTACAGTCTCTCAAATTAATGACTCAGCAGTGACTGCTGAGTGGTCTAGAGAAGTCCCTTATGCAGGAGTGGCACTAGGATATGAAGACACAGCAAGGGATCCGTTTGGAGCTCTCGCCGCATTTATAAACAATGATTTCGGTCCGAATCCTGTGAACCGTCCTGATATGTACATAAACTGGCAAGAGGAGCAGAACGGTTACGTTATATCTTTTGAAGCTGAAGCGAGTAGCGCTGCAGGAAGATGTCTTGCAAAACCAATAGACGGTGCAAACCCTGCTGATGGACCATGGGAGATTATTACTGCAGAGAGAATTAATGCCAGAAACGGCGCTCGTGCGGGAACCAAGATGGGTGTTGCCACACTAGATGCTTCAGCAACGTCAGCGTTTAGTGTATCTAATTACTATACATCAGGACAGCTTAATACACTTTCTAGAGCTTCGAACGAAGAATTTCAAGGTGCCACAGCACAAGTATTAGATCCTCAGGACACAACTCAAACAGCACTACCTCCCCTGTTGCCTAATGATTCTCCCGACAGGGAAAATATGGTGGTCCCCGCGGTGCCTGCCAAACTTTCAATACAGATGGAAGGATCTAGTCAACCCGTGGCGTGGGTCACGGCAGGTGCTGACAACTTTGCTAGAGCAATTCCAGGCATGAGTTACTCAGGTGCGTGGGGATCTGCTCTGACAAACTCTGCTGTTTTACAATCTCTGAGACGTGACGCTGCAACTTCTCTGCATGATACTATCACCTCTATCTCTTCGGCAATTACCGAGTTGCAACCTCAGGCTGAGAGGGTGGATAGTCTGTTAAACGGCTATGTATCAGAGTCAGATATGACAGAGGTTGCTCAGATACTTACAGCTGTCATATTGCAAAGCAATGAGGGCCTTGACGATGCCAAGATATTCAACGGGATTTACTCAAATGAATCCTGGAGCTGGGGTGAAATACTTCAGAAGACTGCACTTTGGGGCGGTGGGCTGGTGGCTGTGATTGCAACTGGCGGCACAGTCGCTGGGATTGCAGGCGCTGCTGCTTTGCTTGGTATTGACAGAGGTATCGAACTCAACGAAAACGATCTCCCAGACGGCATCCCGACAGATGTATTTCTGAACTCTGAAGAGTCTAAAGTCTGGGGAAGAATAGGCTCCGAAGAGCTAGGTAATGATATGCTAGGTACTAGTTGGCCAAACAGTGTAAGGGGAAGAGTTCTATCAAGGACATTTGGCACAATATTCAGGGGAATCGCAAAAGGCAGCATCACAAGTCGTGCTCAAGTTATCGATTACATTGAACGAAGCCTCACAAGAGATCTTGGGGGCATTGAGATCATCACTCCTGCTAACTTGGCTACAGTTAGTGAAAACACAAGGGGTCAAATTAAAAGAAAGGTTCTGAGAAGTATTGTTAGGAAAGCGATGAATGAGGGGCTAGGATCTGATGACTTTATCGGCTCTGGAGAAACTAGCTCTGGCGGAAGACCTGTTATGGGTCGTGCAGATACTAGAGGCAGAGGTACCGATGAGGATCTGCCACAAAGAACGACAACAAGCAGTGCAATGAATCCAGGTGGTCAACAAACTTCAGATATTGTTAGAATTCAAGCTATTATGGGCATGCCCGAGACCGGCGAGTGGAATAATGACACTCAGAGAAGATGGGCATCTTTTGTTTCAAGACAGCTAGATCTCATCGGTGTCGATGAGATGCAAAAGCAAGCAATTGCAAACAACTGGGCCGGCACTAATCCCGATATGGATGCCGGGTCTAGAGTTGCCCAGTTAATCTTCACGGGCCAGTACTATAGAGGTCACGGTGGAGGTGCATATGCATTTCTAAATGATCTAATGAGAAGAAGCGGTTCTTCACCCGGATCTCCCACAATCTCAACAACAGAAGTCGGAGGTAAGAGAGCCACGATCTCTAGCTATCAATCCGGAGACGGTGAGAATAATCCAGCTGTTGCACAGAGGGTTGCAGAGATTGTTGCTAGCCAGTCGATAGGCGCTGGTGATGATACAGTTACGATTATAAGAAGAAACACTGGAAGGCTATCAATCAAATCGACAGGCAATACAATACCACGACGTCCTCAACCAAATTCGGCAGCAGTGAGATCAGCGATTAGAGACCTTGACATACCAAGGGGTACAACTATCGTAATAAATCTTCAAGATCCAGAAACCTAAGAGAGAAAGTCTTTAATATGAACCTAAAAGAAAAGAAATTAAGAGCTATGATAAGGGAATCTCTCATTGCTGATGAGATGAGAGATTCTCTTTTGGAAAAGCTTCAATCCACTCGCCGTGCTGGAGAGTCGACAAATATTAGATCTGATCTGGGAACATATCATAGAAGTTTTGGTCGAGGCAGAGGGATGAGAACAATGTATAGAAGAGAAGTAGATATTGCCTCTGCAAGTGCCAGTAGAATTGCTATGACACATACCAAAACGTTTGAAAGAGAATCATACTATAGGTCACAGGGCTACGCGTTTCTCTCTCTTTCTCCTGAGGGTCCGTATCCTGTTGACGATGGTACTGAAACGATTGGGTTTGGCAGCGCGACCGGTCACTATTTCGATCCCAGTTCTGATGGGTGGGTATCAAAGATGAATCCTGAATGTGAAGATGCCACTGACAATGACGGCGATGGGCAGATCGACGATGCCGATCCTGAATGCTTTGACTCTAGGGGTAAGCCCTCAGGTTCTACAGAGGATGGAGACTCCTCTATTATAGACCGTACACGACCTAGCAGCTGGGTAGACCGCAATGTGTGCGCGCGTAAAGGATGCTGGCAGCTTTCGATGCCAGGAGACAATGGTGTATATGTGCCGATGACGAGTTCAGGAAACGATGAAAAATCATTCTTATCGATTGGCTATGGTCATCGACTAGTGAGGGGTTTCCCAGGCACGGGTCCTCAGTTGGGAGCTGTCTCGGCTGCATTTTTGAGACCCGATGGTACTGATGCAAGTAGCATTCCATTTAGCTCGGGGGATGCAAATACACTTCTCAGGACCGATCTGGCTGACTGTGAAGCCATCGCCCAGGGGATGCTAAGAGGTGGAAGCAATATTACCCAAGGGATGTTTGACGCTCTAACATGCCTGATATATGATTTCTATATTCCTGGTCAAGGAGAGAGATTTGATGCCGCGGAGGGGGTTGACGGTGCGGAGGTAGCTATAGCCCAGGTCGCAAACAAGATTAAAGCGGGAGATTACGAAGACGCCGCATCCAAGGTGATGGATGTCGGCTTAAATACGACAAAGAGAACTTCCACAACTAGGCGACGAAGAGATGTTTCGCGGATGATACTCATGGCAAGACCACGATCTGAATCCGAAGACGAAGAAGGCGGGGATGGCGGTGGCTGACAATTGATGTTTTTAGTCCGTAATACTATAGAATCATTTTTCTTTCATATATTACGGCTCTTGCGGGATTGCTTTTTGCAAATCTTTTTATTATCTCCCCTGCTTTGGCATTTGCCTCATCTTCAATATCACCGCCGGCGTCTTGAATGACACCTACCAGCATGTCGTTCTCATCTTGCATGTGATGAACTAGTTCGTGTGCTATTGATCTACACACGTCCACAATAGCTCTATTTTTTCCATATATCTTTATTATTCCGTCGCCCCTTTGGTAAAACGCTGTCGTTTCAATTCCGTGCCTTTTTCTATCTGCAACAACATAGACTTTGAAAGGGTTTGTTATGTTTAAAAATTTTGAGCAAAAATTACAAAAGTCTGAAATTAGTAATATTTTTTCATTACTAAGACCTAGATCACCCGATACAATTAGCTTTCTCATGCTTTTTCCAGTGTAAAGTATTTATCCTACATTTTATAATTATTAGTTATGTCGGTTGTTAAAAAAACTAAAGCAAAAATTAAAATGATTGAACTAGGAATAGTTCCTGCATTTACTGCTTATGAACTCAAGAGAATGATGGCATCGCTATCTGAGAAAGATAGGCTCGTTGCAAAGAGAAAGTTTAGAAAACAATGGAGAAAGATGGCAAAAAACAAAACCAGCTCTCTTGTAAAACCTTCAAACGGAAAAAATCCAGGACCTGCTCAAATAAGAAATAGGTCTGTTGCGATTGTTTCTAAAATTATAAATGAATCAGACTGATATTGTTTTCTATCTCTGCTTCAAGTAGAAAATCGTATATGGTTTGACGTGATGTGCTAATCGCTATAGCATCAAATGTTGCAGGCTTTCTCTGTATTATTCCGACTATCTCATTTCTAGAGTTTAATATGACACCGCCTGAACTGCCAAACGTTGCCGGCATTGTGAAGTAGCAGTTATTATATGCATTACACCCAGAGAACTTTCCCTCAAAGTGAAGAGTGACATCCTGCCCTCCAATGCCGCTAGGATACGCTATTGCAAAAACTCTTTCTCCCATTTCAGGATCGCTAGTAGACATTTTTATATTCTGGTCTATGTCCATTCTCGACCTTACTATGCATAAATCATTTCTAACATCCTGATAAAGAACAGATGAGACCCAGGTGTTTCCATGTATATCTACTGCAGTTAGCAGAGTCTTAACACCTAGCAGTCTGTCAAAGTCTCCATAGTACTCATCACAAAAGTGAGCTGCAGTCAGTATATATGTAAAGTCGTCATCATAAGAAATTGCCAAGCCTGAGGCTGTTGCTTCTTGAATCAGGATATCAGGCTCACTAATATTGCACACTTCGTCGGTGTCACGACAAGGATCGATAGTCTTACTTAAGACCAAGAGAACACTATTTGATGTCGGAAGATCTATATCCTGAGGAATGTGTTCTCTTGGTGTTTTTGAAAAAAACACATAGGACAGAGATAGAAGTGTCACTAGAAGTAGAGACATCTTTAGAGCTATCTTCTGTTTATTTCTATTCAATTTTTACACCTATAGTTCAATTACAGTTACCTGATATCATTATAGAGATAGAGATGTTAATATTATTAGTCTCTATGACTGAAGATGTTTAATAAAAAATTAAATTTAAACAAATAGAAATACAATGTAGATAATACTCTTAGAGATAGAGATATACTTAATAATAGAGATAGAGATATAATTTCTATGAGGTATAATTTTGTCTATTTTTAAAAATCATAAAACTTCTGCTGATAGATCTGCAACAGATAGAAGTAGACACAAGAAGAAGATATCTGACGCTCTGAAAGAAGGTATTCACAACATTGTTTCCAATGAGTCAATCATTGGCCAGGATGGGAAGAAAAAAATAAAAATACCTGTAAGGGGCATTAAAGAATATCAGTTCGTATATGGTGACAATCAAACCAATAAAAAAACTGGTTCTGCTCCAGGTAAAAATGTTAGAAAGAATCAGAAAATAGGAAATGTAAAAAAGAAAGAGGGAAAGCAAGGCACTAAGGCGAGCAATGAAAAAGGTGAAGAATTCTACGAAGTAGAAATTACTCTTGAAGAGCTGGGACACTATCTTTTCGAAGATTTAAACCTACCAGATCTTGATAAGAAAAAATTTAAAAATATATTTGGTGAGAAGCTCAAAAGAAAAGGATATAGAAAATCGGGTATTAGACCCAGACTTTCAAAAAAAGAGACCCTTAAGAATAAAATAAGAAGAAAAAAGATCCTTGAGAAAAATGAAGATTTTAATGAAGAAGAGTTTTTATTTCACAATTCAGATTTGAAATACAAGCATTTAAAATCACAACCCAAAGAAAACAGTAGTGCGGTTATATTTTTCATAATGGACACCTCTGGGTCAATGACTCAAAATAAAAAGTTTATAGCTAGATCTTTCTTCTTTCTACTCTACCACTTCTTAAGACACAGATACAACAGTATAGAAATAGTTTTTATATCTCATAGTGTCGATGCAAAAGAAGTTTCTGAAGATGATTTTTTCAAAAAGGGCAGTGCCGGAGGAACAATAATGTCTTCAGGTCTTGATTTATGTTTAGATATAGTTAAATCTAGATATCATCCTAGTAGTTGGAACATATATACTTTCCACTGTTCAGATGGAGACAACTGGCCAGAGGATAATCAAAAGGCAGTTTCTGCATCTGAAATAATGAAAAGTATGTGTCAGCTATATTGCTATATACAGACTGTTCCTGAGACTGAAACGCTTCAGGGTTCTTTTTGGACAGAGGGAGGAATGGCTGCGGTGTACAAACCTATAGCAGATTCAAAATTTAAAATTGTTAATCTATCTTCTACGGATGATGTATGGCCGCAATTTAAAAAGATATTTGGAGGAAATGCAAATGTCTGATTGGAAAATATCAGATCTGGAAAAATGGGATGAGAAAGTTTGTGAGCTTGCAGAAGATTATAAACTAGACTGGTTTCCAATAAACTATGAGATATGCGATTATTACGAAATGATTGGTCATATGTCATATCATGGAATGCCTTCTCATTATCAGCACTGGTCATATGGCAAATCGTTTGAAAGAACTCATCAGATGTATAACTTGGGAATGGAAGGATTACCCTACGAGCTTATAATCAATTCTAATCCTTCGATAGCTTATTTGATGAGAGAAAACCCACTATATCTTCAAATATTAATAATGTCACACTGTGTAGGTCACAGTGATTTCTTTAAAAACAGTAGAATATTCTCTAAGACAAGGCCCGACTCCATAGTTTCAAGATTAAGAAGTGCAAGAAAGAGAATAAAACAGTACATAGAAGATCCAAACATTGGATTAGAAAAAGTTGAAAACTTTCTTGACGTATTGCATTCGATAAAGTATCAGACTGACAGGAGTAATCTAAAGAGAGAAAAAAGATCGGAAAAGAGAGACAAAAAAATAAAAATCATTAATCAGCACGACCCAGGTAGGTATAGTGATACAGATGTAGACAAGAAGCTCTTAGAACCTGATAATGATTTGCTTTCTTTTTTGATAGAGTACGGAAGTCACTTTAATCACTGGCAAACAGATATTTTAACAATAGTTAGAGATGAGTCGCAATATTTCATACCGCAGATTAAAACAAAAGTATTAAATGAGGGCTGGGCATCATTTTGGCACTATAAGCTTATGAACAATCTAGATCTTCCGCAGGAATATCATTTGCCATTTTTAAAATCTCACAATCAAGTCATAAGACCGCATATAGGAAAAATAAATCCCTATCACCTGGGTTTTCATATTTTTCAAAAGCTCGAAAAAGAAAAAGGGATAGAGGAGTGCTTTTTTGCAAGAGAGGTTCACAGCGACGAATCAGCAATAAGGTGCTATTTGGAAATAGATGACTTTAGAGAGTTAAATTTATTTTCCTATTCTACAAAAAGAGATAAAATAAGTATAGACGAGGTTTCAGATGAAGAAGGCTGGAAGATTGTGAGGAATAGTCTAATATCAAACACAGGAACAAATCCAATACCTGTAATTCAAGTAGAGGATATCATGAACAATGGTGATCTAATATTGAGACACATACATGACGGAAGAGATCTTGAGCTTGAATATGCAGAAGAGGTGGTTTTAAAAATTAGATCAATCTGGCCAAAAGAAGTAAAATTATTTACAATGATTGAAGACGAAGTTTGGGAAATATGATAAAATTAATATCTAACATTAGAGAGGAATACTAATGTCAAAAAGAAATGAAAATAAGTTTTTAGATCTAATACTGGATCAGAGAGGAAAAAAGAAAGATGAAAAGTTTTCTGGAACCTTTCTTGAATATCTTGATTTAGTTAGTAAAAATCCTGAAATAACGCAGCTTTCTCATAAAAGGCTGTATGGTACAATACTTGGATGTGGAGTTTCTACAATCAAGGATTCTGATCCTAGAAAGCATAAGCTATTCGGCGGAGATAATGTAAAAGTATATGACTATTTTAGTAGTCACTTTTTTGGCATGGAGAGAGTCATAGAGAAGCTTATGAACTTTTTAAGATCAGCTTCTCTAAAAGGCGAGGAATCTAGGCAGGTTTTACTTTTAATGGGCCCCGTAGGAGCAGGAAAATCAGCACTAACTGAGCATATAAAATCATCTCTGGATGGTGTATCATATTTCAAGCTTAAGGGTGATCCACAAAGCGGAGAACCTCTTCACTTGTTACCTAGAAGTATTAGAGAAAAGTTTGAAGATATTTTAGGAACAAAAATAGAGGGAGATTTAAGCCCGGTTGCTAGGCATATACTGCTAGAAGAGCACGATGGAAAATATGAAGATTTTCCAGTCGTAGAGACAACTTTTTCACAAAGAGCGAGAAGAGGAATAGCATCAGTTCCGCCTATGGATGCAAATAGCCAGGATGTATCAATACTAATAGGCTCAGAAGATATATCTAAGCTTGACAAGTATCCTGAAGACGATCCAAGAGTCTTGTCCCTCAATGGAGCTTTTAATGTAGGCAACAGAGGGATTGTAGAGCTTGTTGAGGTCTTCAAGAATGAAATTGAATTCCTGCACACTATCATTACTGCAACACAGGAAAAGAGAGTTCCATCTCCTGGCAAGAATGACATGATACATTTTGACGGAGTTATTCTTGCACATTGCAATGAGGCAGAGTGGAATAGATTTAGATCTGAGCATACTAATGAGGCAATACTCGATAGAATTGTAAAGATAGACGTACCTTATGTTCTTGAGCTAGATCAGGAAATAAAAATATATGAAAAGCTTTTAAATCTATCAGACTTTGATGCACATATTGCACCGCACACACTAAAGGTTGCCTCTATGTTTTCAATTCTATCAAGGCTAAAGGATTCTCAAAAGTGTGATATTCTAACAAAGATGAAAATTTATAACGGTGAAGATGTAATAGAGAAAGGAAGAGTTAAAAAGATAGATATTAAAGATCTAAGAGACGAAGCACCTAGAGAAGGTATGAAAGGTATATCTACTAGATTTATCATGAAAGCAATAGATAGTGCACTATCAGACTCAGAGACAAACATGATAACCCCTAACTTTGTAATTGAATCTTTAATAAAAAAGGTGAAAGAGCAGGTTATAAACGAAGAAGACAAAGTCAGATACTTAGAGTTGCTGCAAAAGGTAATTAGAGAAGAATACCTTAAAATATTAGAAAATGAAATTGCAAAAGCATTTGTCGCCGCTTATGAAGAGCAAGCACAAAGCTTATTTGATTCATATCTAGACAACGCAGAGTGTTACACTAATAGAACAACAGTAAAAGATAAGATAACAAAAGAAGAAATGGAGCCAGATGAAGACTTTATGAGATCTATTGAAGAGCAAATAGGAATAACTGGTTCTTCAATTGAAGGTTTCAGATCAGATGTTACAGCGTACATGTTTGCAAAAATGAGAAGAGGGGAGACAATAAACTACAAGAGCTACGGTCCCCTTAAAGAGGCAATTGAGTCATACCTTATATCATCTGTAAAAGATATAGCTAGAATCGTTACAAGAAGCAAATCCAGAGATGAAGAGCAGAAAAAGAAGCATGGAGATATGATAAGTACTCTAATAGAAGAATATGGATATACTGAGGAGTCAGCTGAGGAAGTTTTAACTTTCGCAGCAAACAATCTCTGGAGAGATTCTTGATATACACTTCGTGCATGAACAAAAATGCTGTTCATCAATCAATAATTCATGATATAGATAAAATAAAAAAATCTAATATTATGAATAACGAGAGTGATCTTCTTATTAGAAAAAACAAGACCTCTGACTATATTCAAAAGTTTGTTATGTATAGTCATGAAGGCTTCTTTAAAAAAATATTCAAGCCCATTCTTTGTGATGCAATATTTAGAGCTGAGTCTATGTCTGAAGGTGCTGGAGAGATATGTTTAAGATTCACAATTGAAAAAATTGAAGAATCAATGAGAAGAATATCTCTAGGTGAAAACATTAATAAAATAAAAAAAGACATCGCAGAAGAAATAAACAAGATATACTTTTCATCAAACAAAGATATTAAAAGAGTTTCTAGCAAAAATATAAAAAACATAATTAATCAATTTACATCTTCAGAAGATCATATTGAAATATTCGACTGTTTATTTGAAAATGGACTATCTACTATTCCAATGATAGTTGAGAAATCCAATAGAATGGATACAGTTATAAGCATAGAATCTGGTTTTAACTTTAGCGTGGGTTGTGATCCCAGTTTTTTACTAGAGAAAAAGTCGTGGAACAGAAAAAACGTTTCTTGTCTGGTAATAGATGGAATAATTGAATCAATTGGTGAGATACATCACTTATTGGAAAGTGCTTCCAGTAGTGGAGAGCCATATGTTTTGTTTGTTAGAGGTCTTTCTGATGATGTTAAAAATACTATTATGTATAATGTATCAAGAGGTACAATAGACGTCATTCCGATATGTGTGGGTTTTGATGAAAATACATTAAACATATTAAATGATATTTCAATATGTACTAACTCTCACCTTGTATCCTCCTATACAGGAGATCTTATATCTAAAGCCTCGACAGGCCCGCTATCAATAGTTGAAAAAATTGAAATAACTGATAAGAAAGTTTCAATAACTTCAAGCCCTAATAAAAAAGAGCTAGCTGCACATATTAGATATTTGAAAAAGAAAAAAGAGGATGCAGTGACCGTATCTGAAGAAGTTAGCAATATATTTTCTGACCGCATCAGGTCATTAACAGAAGGAAAAATAGTTCTTAATGTAGGTAGAGATGCAATTAGTAAAGACCCGCTATTTGTAGAAAAGTTTGATAAGTGTCTAAGATCCATATCTTCATCAGTTTCTGAAGGAATTATTGAGGACACCACAACACCGATATTCAAATATATAAAAAATAGAAGCGTAATACCTTCTCTTGCGGCCTACTACGGCCTTTTCTTTTCAAAGTCATGTCTATCTTCAATACTTTCTGTAGGCCATGCTCTGATAGAAGATAGTGATTAATTTTACAAATCTTATTTTTTTAAATATTTTTAAAAGTTAGTGATAGACTAATTGGAGATAAAATGTCTAGAAAATCAAAGACAACTAAAAAGCCAGATGTATCAAGACAACAAGTAAGAGCTGCTATTCATGATATGGTAGATTTTATAAAAGAGCGAGTAAGGTTAAACATTGTTGAAAGTAGTAGGAGCGGAACTGTATCTTTGGATGAAGAGACATTGAGAAGAGTTTTGTCTGTTGCAGATCAATCAATTTCACAAGGACACCAGCAGTCTTATACACAGCTAGAAAGACTTTTAGAAAAAATGTAACAAAATGTCTGGAGATAAACATCTAATACAATGTCATTGTGTTCTGCCACAATTTAAAAAAATGAAAGATCCTGTTTTTCATAAATTCGTTGTATTTTCTCTTATTGATGAGAGTGGAGATGTTATTCCAAAAATTGCAAAATGTAATAACTGCGGTGTTCTTCACAAGGTAACAGATTTTTGTAAATCTGAGATAGTGTACGGAATAGATGAATCTTTTGCAACATTGAATATCGTGGATATTTCCTGGAATATACCTGAAAATATAAAAGAAGTATTAGAAACCCACAGATGCGATATTGCAACATGGGAACAAGTCTCTGATATAATTTCTAGCAAAGAGTGGGGAAATTTTTCAGTTATTGCAAAAAAAGAAATATCTGGATCAACACAGATTAAGCTTTTATTTATAGAAGAGAATAATAAGTATAGAATAGAATCACACCTAAGAAAGGATGACCTGGGATAGCAGCAATGAAAAAGTATGGAAAAACTGAAGTAGATGTAGAAATGGAGAAAAAAATCCAGAGCAGGGAAATAGTCAAGGAAATTCTTGATTTTGGTGTAAATGAATTTCAAAAAAGGCAAATAATAAAATTACTATCTCTTGAACTAGAGGATATATCTATTGCACAAAAGATATCTTCAATAATGAAAGAGAGTGAAGAAGAACCTTCAAGTGGCAAAATTTTAACATTGGAATAGGAGATAACATGTCATTATTAGATCAGTGGAATGAGTTAAAGGTTTTGGTCGAAAGTCTCGACCTTGACGTTCATAAAAATGCAAGCGGAAATAAGTCTGCCGGAGTTAGAACAAGAAAAGGTTTGCGCCTTCTTAAGAAGCACGCTTCCGAGCTTGTTAAAGAATCTCTGTCAACAGATAAGTCTGAATAAATAAAGGGCCCGTAACGGTTTCGACGGGGTAGAATCAAAGGGAGAGTGCAAGCAGGAAAGATACATCCTTAAAAGTTCAAAAACAATAATTGCAAATAACAATTACTATTACGAAGAGCGCTTAGCCGCATAATCGGGTGGTTGTCTAAGACCATCTATCCAACTTAGACTTTAGCAGTCGGTCCTGCCGAGAAATAAAAGGCCACCAGCCCTCACTCGGTCACAGCGGAGGCAAAAAATGCAGTGACTATCCTGCTGGTCGGAGAAATGGCCAGACAAGCTTGTGAATGACTCAAACTAAGGCTATTGCGGACGCGGGTTCGACTCCCGCCGGGTCCACCATCTCAATTATGAAAATAAATGTATACATTTATAAAATAGGTGATAGTATCGTCAGCTGGAGGTGAACAATGAAATTTTTTATTTTAATCGCCGCACTTGGATTTTTAACAGGTTGCGCTGATAAAGATGAAGATACAGGGTCAGATACAGCTGTTGTTGATGATTCTGGTGATTTAGCTGAGGAATAGCTCAAAAACTCCGCAGGGAGGCACGGGATACAGGTGCCTCATTTATATTATTTTTTAAAAAATCGATCATAATTATTATTATGAATGATATGAAACTCATAATGGAAAGCTGGAAACAGTTTATCACAGAGACTAGAAATCAATCATTTATTGATGAGTTTATGCCTCTATTGCAGCAATGGAATGAGCTGCAGGATGAATACGGTTATCAGCGAACAGGAAGGTATGATCCAGACGGAAACCCGTATGATCCTCCTGGAGCAGGACAAACAATAGATCCGTCCGAACTTCCTGACTATATGAAGGATCCAGACTCAGGAGAGCTTATTGACTATTATGCCAATAAGGTAAGCGATGGGCCTGGACCAAGGCGTGCTAACTATGCCCAGTCAGATAGAGAAGTGGCAATTGAAAGAGAGCTTCTTCAGCTTTTTCAAAAGTATGCCGATCAATCATTTTTCAAAAACCAGGTCACTCTTGCCCATAGCATGAGCTATAATGCAGCAGCCACTGGTGCTTTTGGCTCTATAATTCTTGATTTAGACTTTCCCGACAGGGATGACACAAAAATATCGTATCTCTCAAGAGAGGGACAGGTAAACAGTGACGCTGTTATGTCTTGTCACGGGTATACAAATAGATCGCTCCCAGGCAACGCGTATGGAATGATTATTGACGGACATGTAGTATTCGCCTCCTCAGGCGACCTTGCATCACAAACACTAAGAACTGCACATGAAAAAATAAAAAAGAAATATAAGCATTCTGGCTTACCCAAGAGAACAAGCCCAGCATGGGTACATGATAAAAACCCGGAGATGACAATTAAATTTAAAAAAAGAATGCATGATAGACGGCGCCAGCGGGCAATCAAACAGGGTGATGACCCAGAGCCAGAGCTCACACAAGAAGATTTAAACAATATGGTAAATGATGTTGTCTTGGATGGTAGTGATATTTCATATAGCAGGATAGAGGAAATTCTTGTTGCAAATTGGAAAATTAAAGCCTGGTTTTGTCCGATTCACGATGGAATGCCGTGGCCCGAAAAATACTGGCGAAAAGCCTACGAAATAGGTGTAGACTTGCCAATATATGAGGTTGACATGAGTGGAAACAGGCTGGGGGAGATAGATCTTGAGAAATATTTTGGAGAAGATGTAGACAATCTTGAATCAGATAACAAGGATCCAGGCCAGCATGACATTATAAGATCAGCTCTTGGAAGCATGTAGTGATATTATTTCTTATTCTCTTATGTTCTCTAGCTCTGGCAGATGAAGACACAATTCCTACACTGCCACCTCCCCCGCAACCCGTAGAAGAGCCTGACATGTGTGTAGGTTGCGATGTTGAAAATGAACCTAAATCAGACCCACCCCAGCTAACAGTAGAAATATTAATCGACCCACTAACAGGAAATATTCAGTATATTATCAAGGGCATAACAATTGATCAGTAGATAATATTTATTGTTATGATTATCTCAAGAAAAAAACTGCAGCGTATAATTCTACAAGAGATACGCGATGTATTACAGACGAGAGCAGGCCCTAGTCAAGAGGATGAATACGAAAGCACCACGCTGCCAAATGCTCAGTACAATAGAGACTGGGTTGATAATTCCGAGTGGCTTTAGTTGCATTTTTTAAAAAAATAAAATATATATTATAAAGGTTTTTCCGGAGTAAAAATGAATCAATATATCAAGAAGTTAATATTGGAAGAAATAGATATAGCACTATTTGAAGCACGCAAAAAATCTGATGGAATGAGAAGTGTAAGAGCCGGGGCTGATAAAAATCCCAAAGTTACCAAGATGGATTTTCTTCCGGATGACGTTTTAGATGATATAGCTGATGAAATAGACGAGGCTCACCCGGCTCAGTATGATGCACCAGAAGGCTCAGAAAGAGATAAACATCTCGATAAAACAACAGCTGCACTAAAAGACGATGATCCTTCAAATGACGCCGCAGCGTGGGCATCGCGTGAAAGAGAAGAGAAGAAACATAGAGATGAGTCCAAAAAGCTTTCTGAGAGCCAGATAAAAATATTAATTAATGATATTGTAGAAGAAATAAAACTAGATGCAGTATTAAACGAAATAGAAGGTAGAATTGACGAAAAAAAGAAAAAGAAGAAAAAAGCTGCTGGAGGTCTTTCAAAAAAGGTCAAGAAGTCTCTAGACAAGAAAGCTGACAAAAGGTGCCTCACAAGAGGCTCTGTTTATGCAGAGTTTAGAGCAGGCCTGGCTGCCTGGGGAACAAGTGGATCCAGGAAAGGAATGTCTCAGCACCAGTGGGCACATGCTAGAGTTAATTCTGCAAATCCTAGCAAGAAATGGGCAAAAGTTAAAAAGAGAAAGAAATGCCCCAAAAAGAAGAAAAAATGAAAGCGACAAGAAGTCAAATAGGCAACATAATAAGGGATCAGTTAAAACTAACTGAAGCAATTGACTATCATGAATCACATGGTGTCGGAATGGATAAAAATATATTCAGGCCCGGTTCAACCTCATTCTTTTCTTTGTTTAGAGAAGCAAGGCATTTATATAGAAACAATATGTACACTCCCAAGTCTAGTGACGATCTTGAGCTATTAAAAGATCTTGATATAGGTGAGTTTGGATATTATGAGGGAAATCTTGTTCCTCTAGATTATCCTATCCTTGAAGGAACCGAAGATCACCTAAGCGAAGCAGAATACAAAGGTAGAAAGGTTGATTTGAACAAGCCTAAAAGGGGATCAGGTGGTAAGGCCTATGTTTATGTCAATTCAGGAAAAAAGAACAAGGATGGAACAATCAGGGTAAAGAAAGTTTCATTCGGTTCTTCGTTACCTGATGCAATGGGTGATAGCAAAGCCCATAGAAAGCGAAGAAAAAGCTTTGGTGAAAGACACAATTGTTCAGATAAAAAAGACAAGACTAAGCCGGGATACTGGTCGTGCAGGGCAACCAAGTTCTTTGGTAGAAATATTTCAGGTTGGTGGTAATGGATCTGCCATTCAGTCAAAAAATTAAGAATGGTTTGCTAGTAAGAGAATTTAGCAAAGATGTTGATACCAGCGAGCTTGTTTGGCATCGAGATAAAAGAGATAGAGACGTGTATGTTAAAAATGGCGCCGGTTGGAAAATACAGATGGAAAATAGCCTTCCGGAAAAATTAACACCTGGAAAAACCTATCACATTCCAAAAAATACTTATCACAGGATTTTCAAAGGAAGCGAAAACCTGATAGTTGAAATTATCGAGTACTAGATTTAATCTCGTGTAAACTATTAATTTATAAATTATAATTTACAAAGGAGAAAAAATATGACAGTAAGACTCGGATATGCCTGTATTAATATGACTTTGCAAAAGAGAAAGCCAGGAAAGGTTTTCTGCAGTAGAGGGATGATCAAGAGGACCTTCCTACAGAAAGGCATGCCATATGCTTCTCAGCTGGCTCTGCTTAACTCCTTGGATCTTATAAAGATTATTGCATGGAACAATGAGCAAGGCATTAAAGTGTTTAGAATGACGTCCTGCCTATTCCCATGGATGTCGGAGTATGAGCTTGAAGATCTTCCTGATTTCGAGAGTATTAAATCTAATTTAGAATATGCAGGAAAACTGGCCAGGGATCACGGTCAGCGTTTATCTTTTCATCCCGGTCACTTTAATATTCTTACATCACCAAAAGAAAGAGTGGTAAACAATTCTATAATTGATCTACGACGCCATGGCCAGATTATGGATATTATGGGAATGAAGCGCAATCACTGGTCAAAAATTAATATTCACCTTGGTGCATCTTACGGTGATAGATCAAGTGCTATTGATCGCTGGTGTAAGAATTTTGAATTACTTCCTGACTCTGTTACCTCACGTCTGACAGTAGAGAATGACGACAGAGGAAATCTATATTCAACAAAAATGCTTTATGATAGTGTTTACAAAAGACTAGGCGTGCCTATTGTTTTTGACTCTCATCACTTTGAATGCGGACCACAGGATACATCATACAGTGAAGCACTGGATATGGCAGTTGAGTCCTGGCCGTCAGAAATAACACCGCAGTGTCACCATTCAAACTCAAGAAAAAAGTACGAGAATTGTGATGTTGCTAAGTCAGCTCATAGTGACTGGTATTATGAACCTTTCAAGTCTATGGGCCACACTCTAGATGTGGTACTTGAGGCCAAGATGAAAGAAAAGGCACTCTTTAAATATATGAGAGATTTCCCAGGATAGTTATCTTGTTACAGTTATAACGTTTATCTGCCTTTCTCTAACTTTCTGATCAATAATTCTTCTTTCTCTCTGTGTAATTGGAACGTTAGAGTCAAAATCTGAAACTATTAAGAGAGTTTCACCGGGAGACATAAAATCAAGAACTCTCCAGTACGAATACCATATTTCTGTCCCGCCTGTTGGAGATATAGAGTTTATAACCTGTCCATTTCTACATCCCGACATCATTGACAAGTATACTCTGCTGCCTGGCCTAAATGATACATTGACAATATCTGTCCACCCGCTCCATTCACCCCACATTGAACCTGATCCGTCAATAAGGTAGACGTCTGCAGGAATTCTTTCTATTCTTGTAACTCTTTCTACACTTGTGTGAAATATAATGTCCACCCTTCTTGCATCTGATCGGTGGGAGCTAGTGGCTTCGCCGTGGACTATAGTTGATATTCTTGCGCTGGGTATGTCTTGAGATATAGCTGATCTAATTTCATCAATTCTCCTAGCAGCTAGACCTCTATTATATTGCCATCCGCCACATCCGTCTGTATAGCCTGTAATGGTTACCTCTGGAGATATTTGATTCTGATTTTCTAAAAACTGTGAAATTCTTGTAATTTGACTTCTAGATACCTCATGGCTACCCTCTAGAAAAAACACGCTATGAATTCTATTCTGATTTATTCTCGTATAGGAGAAATCAGGCTTAGGGCCTGGCCTAACAAGACAAAGACAATCTATTGTTTGACACCTATCAGCACCTGTGTCTGCATTAGCATTTGATGGTAATAGAAAAAGTAGAAAAAGTATGCTAAAAAATAGCCGCATTACGACTATAATTAATCAGCTCGTATTTTTTACAAAATAAATAAATACATTTTTTTAATATATACGTATAATTGCGACTTTCTGGAAGATAGCAAAATGTATGGCTTTATAAAAAAGAAATTCTTTAAAAGAGAACCCAAAACGTACGAGGTTTCTATTCCAAAGGATATAGAGGGTGAAATATTAAAGACACTAAGAGAGTTAAATCTTTCGGAAAGAGAAATAAGAGAGGCTGTGTCTAGCTTTAATATTCGAAAATAGGTTTTAATATTTTTTTTGCATACTTATTTTTGTGATATCAATAAGCAGCAAGATAACAAATCTAGAGATTTTCGAGGCTAATATTACCTTCAAGCTTTTTCAGAATTTTCTTTTCAATCTGACAAACTCTCATTCGGGTTATCTTAAACATATCACCTATTTGCTGCAGTGTTCTCGGCCCGTCTTTTGCAGCGATGAGGACACAATTATAAGATGATTTATTTTCTAGCCAGTGTCTACAGGTGTTTTTTTCACATCTCACCTGAAAGATTTCTTGTGCTTCAAAACATTTCATTTTTAAATCCGTGTAATATAATACTTTTATCAAATATAACAATCAAAAGGAGATTTGATCATGGCAATTGATAGAAAAATTTTTATTTTAGATACATCTGTTTTACTATATGATAAAGCATCAATTCATTCATTTCCAAACAGCGATGTTGTAATACCGCTTGTTGTTCTTGATGAACTCGACAGGTTTAAAGAGAAGCCAGGTATTCTTGGAGAATATGCAAGATATGTAAATAGATTTCTTGATGATTTAAGGCAGTCTGGAAATTTACATGAAGGTGTCTCAATTGAAAATGATCAGACAATAAGGGTAGAAATAAACCATTGTAAAAACGTTCCCCAGGGTCTCGATCCCTCTGCGGCAGACAATAGAATAATAGCAGTTGCAAATGAGCTTACAAAGTCTTCTTCAGGAAGTGTAGTT
>MDTA01082882.1_pt1 | contig 21610 bp, 16 predicted proteins | sample 811151 | NCBI WGS metagenome assembly MDTA01 (sample SAMN05326648, study PRJNA326480) | marine metagenome | isolation source: seawater | place: Indian Ocean: South | collected 2010 | reverse complement strand
CGATAACGTAATGCGATAATGGAGTGCGGACAGCCGCGACAATGGCGATGTCAGTGATGCGCCGCAAGCTTGGGCAACGAACCCCCTTTGCAGACGAAAGGGCTTGACCACTAACACGGTTCAACCTGATCAACGAGCAACTGCAGGCTGCGCGTACCACGGTACTGGTTGATATCCAGCCTGTAGGCCAGACGCACAGTCTGGCTGGGGCAGACATCGCGGCCATAGTTAAATGCGATCGCATCCAACATGCCAGTACGGTTCTCAGCTGCTAACTTGAGCTTCAGATGGTTGCTGCCAACAATTCGTTGATCCAGGACCTTGAACTCACCCTCAAAAACCGGCTCCGGAAAACCCTGCCCCCATGGACCGGCGTCCCGAATCAACTCCGCCAGGCGCAGATTCAAACGTTCCGTTGGAATTTCTCCGTCCGTCCACAGGACACGCTCCAGGGTATCTGCCTCCAGTTGCGCGGCCACCTGTTCCGCGAATGCTGCGCGAAACTCATCCAGGCGTCCGACGTCCAACGCTAGTCCAGCCGCCATGGCGTGGCCACCAAACCGCGGAATCAAGCCCGGGTTCCGCGTGGCAACGGTATCCAGCACATCGCGGATGTGTACACCTGGAATCGAACGCGCAGAGCCCTTCAATGAATGTTCCGATTCACGCGCGAACGCAATAACCGGGCGGTGCAAAGCATCTTTGATCCGCGAGGCCACGATACCCACAACCCCCTGGTGCCAGTCCGCGTCAAACAGACACACCCCCGCAGGCACACCGCTGCCAAGGCTCAACTTCCGAACTGCCTCTTCAGCCTGTGACCGCATGTCCGCCTCGATCTCTCGGCGTGCCTGGTTCAGCGTATCCAACTCGGCCGCCATAGCGTCTGCTACGTGGTCTTCCTCTGCTAACAGACATTCGATACCCAAAGACATGTCATCCAGCCGTCCGGCTGCGTTCAGCCTGGGTCCGGCCGCAAAAGCGAGGTCTGCGGCTGTGGCCGTGCGCGCATCGCGCCCGGCGATACGCAGCAGCGCTTTCAAGCCGGGTCGCATATGCCCCTGTCGAATCCGCGCCAGCCCTTGATGCACCAGAATGCGATTGTTGGCATCCAGGCGCACGACGTCCGCTACCGTGCCTAGAGCCACAAGATCCAGCAAGGTCGCGAGATTGGGAATCGATTCCCGTTCCTCCCAGGCGCCATCGCAACGTAAGCGCGCCCGTAACGCCAGCAACACATAGAACATCACGCCAACCCCGGCGAGATTTTTGCTCGGGAAAGCATCGCCCGGCTGATTCGGGTTGACGATGGCGTCCGCGCGCGGGAGTGTCGTGCCGGGCAGATGGTGGTCGGTGATGATGACGCGCATACCCGCCGCTCGCGCCACTTCTACGCCGTCAACACTTGCGATACCGTTATCCACCGTCACCAGCAAATCGGGCTCTCGCTCGCGCGCCAAGGCCACAATTTCGGGCGTCAGGCCATAACCGAACTCGAACCGGTTGGGCACGAGGTAACTGACGTCGTGAATGCCAAGGGCTTTGAGCCCAAGCAGCGCAACGGCACAGCTGGTCGCACCGTCCGCATCAAAGTCACCAACTACCAGTACACGCCACGATTGCGCTCGCGCGGCGACCAGCAGGTCAACCGCCTCGACCAGCCCGCCCAATGCAGCGGGTTTGTCCAACGCGGCGAGTCCACGTTCCAGCTCGTCGATAGTCTTGATGCCACGCGCGGCGTAGATACGCGCAAGCAGAGGATGGACGTCCGTAGCGGAGATTCCATCCGCAGGGACTTCTCGTCGCCTCACAAGCGCTGGCTGGCTCACGAGTGCGCCGCCAGCGTGACATACCGCTCCAGCGGTGCCGGCCTGCGCCAGAATCTGGCCAGGTCCCAACGTGACGCACGCAACGAAAGACTGATAGTACGCTCGGCGTCATAACCGTGTACCAGCTTGAGCTGGCTGAGCCCACCTTGACGCAAAGCTTCAACAGCAGGCGCAAACCAGTTGTGTTCGAATGCGGTGATGGCTTCACGCCAGTCCTCAACCAAGCCCGCGTGCGCGAGTCGCAGGAACAAGGGGTAATCGACCACCGCGTGCGACGTCGCGTCACACGACCGCAGTACATCAGCCAATGTGTCCGTTGCAGCGCATTCGCTGACCTGCGCGCCAGACCACATTCCAAGGCCACTCGCAAATCCGTGGTCGGCGTAGCTGTGCGCGAACAACGCTGTAGCGTTACACGACCGGCTGGCCACCCTGAACTGTCCCTGACCCCAAAGCCATAAGCTGTTGATCGGCGGCAAGCGATTTTGTTCGCGCTGTTCGTTCAGTCTGTGCGCAAACAAGGTCATCTGGACTTCCGTCAGCCAGCTGCGCCACACCCGCGCGTTATCGCCGAGTGGCAGTGCCGGCTCCACAGCAGGCCCCAGCACGGCAAACGGCGACGACGTCCGCATATCTGGAAGCGTATCCACTTCAATGTACCAGCGTTCCGCAGTGCCGACACGAATCTTCCAGGGTACATCCAGCTCTTCGTTCAGAGAGTCTGCGAGCGCCTGCGCCTCGTCCAGGCCCAATCGAAGTAACGGGCCAATAGTCAGCTGGGCGCCATGTGGCTCCGCCAGCAGGTGAACCGGATCACAACGAATCCACGCGCTACCGGGCCTCGGGTCCATACCGTCGGCCAACGCGGTCATGCATGCCGCCGCCATCGCATCATGGTCGTCAATCCCCAGCGCGTCCGCCAACACGCGCGCGTGGGTGACGTCCGCAGTTTCATTGACCAGCTGCAGGCTGCCGCGACCACGCGCCAGGATCAGCCTGAGAGCCGGCGCCTGCAGACCCTGACATACGTAGGCGCCATGCTCGGCAGCCCAAGGACCGAGCAGTCCCGGTGCATTGATCGTCAGCGCGGTCACGCGCCAGACCTAGAGCGCATCCATGATGGCAGCGCGCACATCCTCCGACGTGGCGGATACACGCGCGGGGGTGACATCACACTGGGCTATAGCCGTGTCTGGGTCTTTCAAACCGTGACCCGTGACCGTGCATACGACGGTCGCGCCCGCGTTGATCTTGCCGTCACGCACTGCGCGCATCGCACCCGCCACCGATACCGCGGAGGCCGGTTCGCAGAAGATACCTTCGCGCATGGCCAGCTCGCGCTGCGAGGAAAGTATGTCGTTGTCGTCAAACCCTTCGAACCAGCCGTCCGATTCTTTACTAGCGGCCCAGGCCTTGTCCCATGACTGTGGCTTGCCGATGCGAATGGCGGTCGCCACCGTCTCGGGATTATCAATCTCCTCACCAGCCAGAAACGGTGCGGCGCCAGAGGCCTGGCATCCAACCATGCGCGGACACGCGTTGCCGTGGCCTGCCGCGTTGTACTCGGTATAACCCATCCAGTAGGCAGAAATATTGCCGGCGTTGCCTACCGGCAAACAATGGAAGTCCGGTACCCGGCCAAGTTCGTCGACAATTTCGAAGGCAGCGGTTTTCTGCCCATGCAACCGATAGATGTTGACGGAGTTCACCAGCGCAACCGGCGCCACTTCAGCCATCTCCTTGACGAGGCGCATGCCGTCGTCAAAATTCCCCTGGACTTGCAACACCGTAGCGCCGTGCGCGATCGCCTGCGCCATCTTTCCGAGTGCGATCTTCCCTTCCGGGATCAACACAAAAGCCCTGACGCCAGCGCGTGCCGCATAAGCTGCTGCGGATGCCGAAGTATTCCCGGTAGATGCGCAGATGATCGCTTTTGCACCTTCGCTGACGGCGTGGGTAACCGCCACCGTCATACCACGATCCTTAAACGATCCAGTTGGATTGGTGCCCTCGAACTTGGCGTAGAGCTCAACCGGTGTTTCGAGCTCACGCTCCAGATTGGAAAGCCGCAATAGTGGCGTTGCGCCCTCGTTTAACGTGACCGGTTCGACTTCCGGCCCAAGCGGCATGAACTCACGATACTGATGAATAAGACCTCGATACGGGCCAGGCATGGCAAAAAAACCTCGTTGCAATAACGTGAGTTAAGCGGCGTCCAGCGTCTCCACGCGAATCCGCATAATGTTGTTTTCGATATGTGGACTTGCTGCGATCTTCTCGATAGCCGCATTTACACGGCCTTCGTGGACGCGGTGGGTCAACATGATGAGCGGCACGCGTGTGGCACCAGGCTCCGGCTCTTTCTGGACCACAGCCTCGATACTGATGTCGTGCTCGCCCAGGATGCTGGCAACGGTGGCTAACACACCCGGTTGATCATCCGCAGTCATGCGCAGGTAGTACGCCGCCTCAATTTCCTCCGCTGGCAACACGGCAACGTCCGAAAGTGCGCCCGGTTGGAACGCCAGGTGAGGAACCCGGCTTGCCGGCTGCGCATCCAACGCACGCACGATGTCGACCAGATCGGCGATGACTGCACTGGCGGTGGCCTCCGCACCCGCGCCCGCACCGTAATATAGGGTTGAGCCCACAGCATCGCCGTCGACCAGTACCGCGTTCATCACCCCATTCACGTTGGCGAGTAGACAACGTTCCGGAATCATCGTCGGATGCACTCGCATCTCCACGCCGTGCTCTCGCCGTCGGGCGATACCCAGGTGTTTGATGCGATATCCCAGTTGCTCCGCGTACTCCACATCCAGCGGCGTAATCGAGGAGATGCCTTCAATAGTGAGTTGGTCAAAGTCCAGCGGCATCCCAAACGCGATAGAGCCGAGGATGGCAAGCTTGTGCGCGGCGTCTATACCTTCCACATCGAAGGTGGGATCCGCCTCGGCGTAACCGAGCGCCTGCGCTTCCGCTAACACGTCATCAAAGTCACGACCCTGATCGCGCATCTCGGTCAGGATAAAATTGCCAGTCCCATTGATAATGCCGGCCAGCCACTTCACACGGTTGCCAGCCAGGCCTTCGCGGATCGCTTTGATGACCGGTATGCCGCCCGCCACCGCGGATTCGAACGCAATAGTAACGCCGTATTTGTTTGCCTCGGCAAACAGTTCATTGCCGTATAGCGCGATCAGCGCCTTGTTCGCCGTTACAACATGTTTACCCTTCTGGAGCGCACGCAGAACCAGGTCGCGTGCCAGCTCAGTGCCCCCCATCAACTCGACAACAATATCCACATCATCGCTATCGACGACGCTGGCAGGATCGGTTGTGAGTACGATGCCATCCACGTCGCATATGCGCCCACGTGACAGGTCGCGTACTGCGGCTCGGGTCACCTGAATCGGGCGCCCTGCGCGTCCGGCAATATCCGCCGCGTTGCGCGCCAGTACGTTGACAGTGCCGCCGCCAACGGTACCCATTCCCAATAAGCCGATCCTGACTGGACTCATTAACCTGCCTCTGACAAAACGCCGACACCATCACGCCGCAACATCTGCCTGATGCCGCGTAACGCCTGGCGCGTACGTTGTTCGTTTTCAATCAAAGCGAAGCGCACATGATCGTCGCCATATTCGCCAAATCCGATTCCTGGCGACACAGCCACCTTGGCCTCGCGCAACAAGCGTTTCGAGAACTCGAGCGACCCTTCCTCCCGATACAGCTCAGGTATCTGCGCCCAGACGAACATCGTTGCGGCGGGTCTTGGCACATGCCATCCGGCCTGGGTGAGTTCATCGCACAACAAGTTGCGTCTGACCCGGTAGGTCTCGCGAATTTCCGCAACACAATCCTGCGGGCCTTCCAGGGCGGCGATTGCGGCAACTTGTACCGGCGTGAACAGCCCATAATCCAGGTAGGACTTCATGCGTGCCAATGCGCCGACCAGTGTGGCGTTGCCACACATGAAGCCGACTCGCCAACCTGGCATGTTGTAACTCTTGGAGAGGGAGAAGAACTCGACAGCTACGTCGCGCGCACCGGGCACCTGCAAAACGGATGGCGGCTGATACCCGTCAAAGCCCAGATCCGCGTAGGCAATATCGTGCACCAGCCAGATGCCATGCTCGCGGCAAATCGTCACTACCTGCTCAAAAAATTCGAGGTCCACACATTGCCCGGTGGGATTGCTGGGGAAACTCAAGACCAACATTTTGGGACTGGGCCAGGAATTCCTGATCGAGCTGACCAGTTCGGCAAAAAAATCAACACCGGGAGACAAGGGCACATGACGAATGTCCGCGCCGGCAATCACCATGCCATACGGGTGAATCGGATAGCTGGGGTTCGGAACCAGCACGGCGTCGCCAGGACCCACCGTTGCCATCGCCAGATGCGCGAGCCCTTCTTTGGAGCCGATCGTCACGATGGATTCCGTCTCGGAGTCGAGATCCACGTCGAAGCGCTCCCCATACCATCGAGTGATGGCGCGTCGCAGACGCGGGATTCCGCGTGACTGGGAGTACCGATGTGTGTCGCCGCGACGTGCGGTCTCCACCAACTTCTCGACAATGTGCTCGGGCGTAGGACGTTCCGGATTGCCCATGCCAAAGTCGATGATGTCTTCGCCGCGAGCGCGCGCCGCGCTCTTCAGCTCATTGACGATATTGAACACATACGGCGGCAGCCGCTCGATACGCGGGAATTCAGGTTTGATCATTGGGGATGTGTAACGCGTAGGTTAACCCACGGACTTTACCGGCGAACGAGACCGAGTTCAAAGACATGTTTGATTTTGACGACGGCTCTTCACCGCACCGAATGGTATGCTCTGTGCGAGCGACGCATCTGGCCGTTAACACATGAATAATCTTGTCTCCAACGTGAGTGACCAACTGCTGGCGCCCGGGGAAATTGACCTCGGGCAGCTGCAGAACACGCTAGGCCGCCTGTTAAGCCATCAGGTGGATGCAGCAGATCTCTATTTCCAGCATACGCGGTTGCAGAGCTGGGTATTGGAGGACGGCATCATCAAGGAAGGCGGACACAATATCGAACAGGGTGTTGGTGTCCGCGCGATGGCTGGCGAAAAGACAGGCTTCGCATATTCCGACGAGATTGTGGTGCCAGCGCTACTGGACGCCGCCAACGCCGCGCGGGCCATCGCCCGGAGTGGAGCTGACGGCAAGACGAAGGTGTGGCAACAGCCGCAGGCCAACGCGCGCTACGTGTCGGTAGACCCAGGCATTGACATGTCCCAGGCAGAGCGCATCAAGCTGCTTGAACTGGCAGACACCGAGGCCCGGGCGGCCGATCCACGCGTTCAGCAAGTCATCGTCAGCCTTGCGGGAGAAGTCCGCACCGTGCTGGTAGCAGCCAGCGATGGCACGCTCGCGGCTGACGTCCGACCACTGGTACGCATGAACGTCAGCGTGATCGTTGAACAGGACGGTCGCCGCGAACAGGCGGCAGCCGGTGGCGGTGGTCGGGTGGCTTACAGCTATTTTGCGCAAGCCGAGCGTGTCCGCGGCTATGCCCGCGAGGCCGTGCGACAAGCGCTCGTGAATCTGGACGCTGCGCCAGCGCCCGCGGGTACGATGCCGGTAGTACTGGGGCCTGGCTGGCCCGGCGTGCTGTTGCACGAAGCCGTTGGGCACGGCCTTGAAGGTGACTTCAACCGAAAGGGCAGCTCCGCGTTTTCAGGGCGCGTGGGCGAACAGGTTGCCAACGCGCAGGTAACCGTCGTGGATGACGGCACGCTGCCGGACCGGCGTGGCTCTCTGACGATTGACGATGAGGGCACGCCAACACAGTGCACAACGCTGATCGAGAACGGGCGTTTGACGGCTTATATGCAAGACAAGATGAATGCCGGCTTGATGGGTTTCGCGCCCACTGGCAACGGCCGGCGCGAGTCCTACGCGCACCTGCCAATGCCACGCATGACCAATACTTACATGTTGGCTGGCGAATACGCGCCTGACGAAATCATCCGCTCGGTAAAGAAGGGCTTATATGCGGTGAACTTTGGTGGTGGTCAGGTCGACATCACGTCGGGCAAGTTCGTGTTCTCCGCGAGCGAGGCCTACCTGATCGAAGACGGCAAAATTGGCGCGACCGTCAAAGGCGCGACGCTGATCGGCAACGGCCCGGAAGTCATGAACCTCATCAGCATGGTGGGACATGATCTGGAGCTGGATTCCGGCATAGGCATGTGCGGCAAAGAGGGACAGAGTGTCCCGGTTGGAGTAGGACAGCCAACGCTCAAGGTGGACGCATTGACGGTAGGTGGGACCGAAGCCTAGCGGCTGCGCGCCCCTCCTCCGCGAGAACGGTCAACCTTTCTTGCGAACCTGACCTGCTGGCCCGAGCTTCGCCAGCATCGGTTCGGCCTGGCCGCGCGATACGCTGTCAATCAACAGCGAGCCGAGGCCTTCTTCCAGGCGCAGGTAATAGGTTTTTCCGGCGTCTACTTCCAGGCGCAGCAACGTATTCCCGTGGATACCCTCGTCCTTGATGCCGCTCAGCACAACGGACGCGGTCTTGTGAGCTGCGGCGGTAAACGCGTAACGCCCAGGGGCCAGGTGCAGCGCTTCATAGGTCCCTACCTTGAGGCGCGCGATGCTCTCGCGGTTCGCAAAAATCTCAAGATCCAGACCGTGGCCAATCACGCCGGATTCCCGGTAGACGTAGACGACGGCCTGCCCAGCCGCGCCCGGCATCGGTACAAACTTGGCGCCGTGTGCGATACACGCCGACAGCATTACCGACATCAGCAAAACCCAGTACAACTTGATGTTGCGCATGCCCCTCTCCCTCCCGGAGCCAGATATTCTCCTTAGAGTTTAGTCGGCGAATCAGAATTCGCTTGTGAGTCGGACTCGCACATCCAGATCCACAAGACACCCGTCGCCAGCACGGACGCGCCGGCAGCCGCAAGGTACGCGCCATTAGGGCCATAATCTGCCCACAACATGCCCGCGACAAAGCTACCCAACGCGCTGCCGACGCCATAACCAATGGAGCTGAACAACGCTTGTCCGCGGCCTGCAATAGTCCCCGTAAAGCGGCGCCGGATGACCTGAATTGCCGCCGCGTGGTAGAGCCCAAACGAGATGGCGTGCAGACACTGAGCAACCAGCAACACAACCAGAACATCCGCTGCATAGGCCATCATCACCCAGCGAATCGCGGTAAGTGCTGCCGTCGCCAGCAGCAGCGTACGTAGCGAAAATCGCGCGAACAGGCGGGGCGCGCAGGCAAAGAGTACAACCTCGGCGATGACACCCAACACCCACAACAAAGACACCTGCGTACGTGCATACCCCATGTCTTCCACCTGAATGGTGAAAAACGCGTAATACGGTCCGTGGCTGGCCTGCATCAGCGTAACGGCTACCAGGAAAGCCAGCACGGAAGGCGTGCGCAAGGTTACCCAAAGACGCTCGTCATCACGCTCGTGGGCACTGCTCTCGCTCGCGGCCGCGGGCTCGGGCACGACGAAGCTGGCCACGGCCAGGCATGCAAACAGCACCGTTATCATCGGTACCAGAAGTCCGATACCAAACTCCTGCGTCAGCCACCCGGCCGCCAATACGGCGATGACGAAACCTACGGAGCCCCAAAGCCGCAGCGCACTGTAGCGGCTTTCCCGTGCGCGCAAGTGATTCAACGTGACTACCTCAAACTGCGGCAACACGCTGTTCCAGAAAAAGTTGTAGAACGCCAACGCCATGGCTACCCACGCCAGCGTGGAGGGCACATATTCGAGCGCGGCAAACGCGCATCCGCCGGCAACAATGCCGAATCGGATGATCGACATACGCGTTCCGAGCCGATCGGCCCACCACGCCCACAGATTGGGCGCGATGATCTTGGTGGCCATACCGATTGCCAGCATCGTGCCAATCGCGGCCGCGTCGAAACCACGCGCGACGAGCAACACCGGCAGATAAGGCAACGCCGCACCGGCAACCGCGAAATACAGAAAGTAGAAGACCGAAAGGCGCTTGCCCGGCAACGAGGCGCCCATCTCAGAGGCCACGGTCATTCGACACCGCCGTTTGCGACGAGCAGCGCGGTTATGCCTGTCCCGGAATTTGCGGTGTATTGGTGTTCACGTCAGCGTTCTGACCACGGTGACGCAACCAGTGGTCCGCCAAGACCAGCGCCAGCATCGCCTCAGCAATGGGAGTCGCACGAATCCCGACACAAGGATCGTGTCGCCCATGAGTGACTACTTCGATGGGTTCGCCGTGAATATCGATACTCTGACCAGACAAGCGCAGACTGGACGTTGGCTTTAACGCGATGCTTGCGGTAACCGTCTGACCTGATGAGATGCCGCCCAGAACGCCACCCGCGTTATTGCTCAGGAACCCGGCCGGTGTCATCTCATCGCGATGCTGCGTACCTTTCTGCTCCACGGCCGCGAATCCCGCACCTATCTCAACGCCTTTGACGGCGTTGATACTCATCAGGGCATGCGCGATGTCGGCATCCAGGCGATCAAAAACAGGTTCGCCCCAGCCAGGTGGCACACCCTCCGCGACCACGTTGATACGCGCGCCAATCGAGTTACCTTCTTTACGCAGCGCATCCATGAATTTTTCGAGTTCGGGCACATGGTCTGCATCCGGGCAAAAGAACGGATTCTGATCAACCTCGTGCCAGTCAAACTGCGTGGGGCGCAACGGGCCCAACTGCGCCAGATATCCGCGCACCGATATGCCGAGCCGTTCCCGTAGCAGCTTCTTCGCGATAGCGCCTCCGGCCACACGCACAGCCGTCTCGCGTGCCGAGGAACGTCCACCTCCACGATAATCACGAACGCCGTACTTTTGCCGATAGGTGTAGTCGGCATGTGCCGGGCGAAACTGATCCTTTATCTTTGAGTAGTCCCGTGAGCGGTGGTCCACGTTCTCGATCAGCAAACCAATGGGCGTACCGGTGGTCTGGCCTTCAAACACCCCGGAGAGAATGCGCACCTCATCCGGCTCGCGTCGCTGCGTGGTATGGCGACTCTTCCCGGGCCTGCGGCGATCGAGTTCGCGTTGCAGGTCGGTCACGTCAATCTGCACGCCTGGCGGGCACCCGTCCACCACACAACCAATGGCGGGCCCATGACTCTCGCCAAACGAGGTCAGCGTGAATGATTTACCAAAGGTGTTTCCGGACATAAGTTGCGACTCGCGCTCCGCGGACAGGAAAAACTCGTAGCAAGCAGCCGCAAATTGTAGCGCGTGTAGTCTCTGCCGTATGCACTAACCTTGTTGCACCAGATCTTCGGTGGTCGCCACCAGGCGCTCCAGCAGCGTGCGAATAAACACTCTCTGAAACTGAACCTGACATTGTAAGGTGGCTTGCACGATGGTCCGCGCGTTAAGACTGACGACGGCAACATCCGTCGTCGCGACAACGGTGGTGAAACTCTGTCGCTCTCCGAGGAAACCAATTTCGCCAAAACACTCACCAGTGCAGAGAGCGCGCACCGGTTTGCCTTGTTCGGTAACCAGGGCACGGCCGTCGAAGAGCACGTAAACCGCGTCAGCGTCCACGTCGCCTTCCTCGATGAGGATGTCGCCTGTCGCAAACTCCTCCCAGGCAGCCCACCGCAGCAACTCCCAGATTTCGGCATCTTTGAAGTCCGCAAAAAACGCCGAACTCTTCAACTTCTCTGTGCGGCTGTCCAGAACCAGGTCAGATGTCTCGTTGGCTGCGTCAGTAAACGCGACGCTCAACGCAGCTGCAAAATCTATAGCCGTATCGAAACGTTCGGCCGGGTCCCGCGCCAACGCCCGGTCGATGATTTGTTGCATGGCCACCGGAGCGTCGGGCCGGTGGTCGCACAGTGGCGGCGGCGCAACCCGCAACACCCTGTGGGTCACGCCTGCCAGCGTCTGTGCCGCAAATGGGAGCGTTACCGTCAACAACTCGTAAAGCACGTTGCCGAGCGAAAAGAGATCGGATTAATTGGTCACATCACCGTCGAGAAATTGCTCAGGCGACGTGTATAGGGGAGAACCAACCGAGCGCAGTAGTTGTGTCTCTTCGACGCGCGGGTCAGTCAGCAAGGCGACGCTGAAGTCACCTAGTTTCACATCACCATTAGGCGCCAACAATATGTTGGCAGGCTTGACGTCACGATGGATGACACCCTGACGGTGCGCATGGTCGAGGGCCAGCGCACACTTGAGGACAACTTCGGCCGCGCGCTCAACCGACAAAAGATTATCTGGGCGGCACCACTGCTCGAGAGTCGCACTACCGTCGATGTACTCCATCGCAATATAGTGGTTCGTGCCGTCCACCCCGGCGTCCAGCACCTCGATGATGTTCGGATGCGACAGGATCGTCGCCGTGCGCATCTCGTTGAAAAACAAGCTGCGAAACAATGCCCGCGCCGACTAGTCGCACGCTTCTGGCTCATGTGCAACTTTCAATGCGACGGGACGTCGCTGCAGCGGGTCTTGCCCCAGGTACACAACACCCGTCGTGCCGCGTCCGATTTCGCGCAACACCCGGTATTTCCCCAGCGTCTCGGGTGCGTCGAAACGCGTTGAATTCAATAGCTCAGCAATGGCGAAGCACTACGCACACAGCGCATCGCGCTCCAGCACAAATACACCTTGGCCACCTCGCTCAAATTCCAACCAGGTAAACGGCAAGTCAGGGAACTGATCCTCGACGTAAGGCTGCGTGACACCCACCTCGACTACCAGGATGCCATCTCGATTGAGATAGTTGGGCGCACCAGCCAATATCTCGCGGACAATGTCCAGGCCATCTTCCCCTGCCGCGAGACCAAGTCTGGGTTCATGCGCAAACTCCGCCGGAGCACCTTCCAGATCGGCACGCGTCACATACGGAGGGTTACTGATGATTACATCAAACGTCTCATCAACCTGCGACCACACATCCGAGATACGCAGTTCCAGTTGCTCCTGCAACCCATAGTGCGTCACGTTAGCGCAAGCGACGTTCAACGCCGCAGAAGAGATGTCAGTGGCAATGATCCGGGCCGCTGGAAACTGGTGGGCACAGGCGATGGCCAGACAACCACTACCAGTACCGATCTCCAGGATGCTGTGGACATTCTCGTCGCCAGTCCATGGCGAAAAGCTGTTCTCGATGAACTCAGCCAATGGCGACCGCGGGATCAGTACATCGGGTGTCACCAGAAACTCAAGCCCGGCGAAAGAGGTCTGTCCGGTCAGATAGGCGAGAGGAACACGCTCAATAACGCGGCGCCGAAGCATTGCGGCGATAGCCTCGCGTTCACTCGCCCCCAGGCGGGCCTGCAACAACGAGTCGGGAGTACCAACGGGCATATCCAGACAATGCAGGACCAGCCGCACGGCTTCATCGATCGCATTGTCGTAACCATGACCAAAAAAGACTTCGGCGCGATTCATTGTCGACGCAGCCCAGCGAATCATGTCCACGCCGGAGCGCATTTCGGCTAGTGTGTCCTCCGCACCCGCCGGCAAGGTATCGCTCAAGCGGCGTATCCTGGGATCGATGACTCATCGATCTCGTCAATCTGATCCGGGTCAAGGAAAGTATTCGCATAGTCCATATAGATGCGTTCACGGATGAATACATCAAACAAGTCCGGATCTACATGCTGATCCTGCTTCATGTGCCCCAAAATCTTCAGCGCCTGACTGAGCTTCATCGCTTTTTTGTAAGGCCGATCACCAGCGGTAAGAGCCTCGAAAATATCGGCTATTCCCATAACACGTGCCTGCACGGACATTTCGTCGCGCTTCAATCCTCGTGGATAGCCCGTGCCATCCATACGCTCATGATGTCCGCCCGCGAACTCCGGAACGCGCGCGAGATGTTTGGGATACGGTAACGACTCCAACATTTTGATCGTGGCCACGATGTGGTAGTTGATGGTCTCACGCTCCTCCGCGCTCAACGTACCGCGTCGGATGCACAGGTTGTCCATTTCGTCTTCGGTCAGGAGCGTGCTACCTTCCGGTAACGGCCGCGCGCCAATCGCCCGCACACGCGCCTGATCGTCGTCCGACATGAACTCGCCACCAACGTTGGCCCTGCGGAGAAACTCCTGGTCGTCTTCGAGTCGATGCAACAGGCCGATGTAGTCCGCATCATCCGGCTCCTCGTACCCACCCTTGAGTGCAGCGATGCGGGTCTCGTTAAAGTCCGCGCGCGCCTTCTCGCGCAAGACATCAAAGCGCGCGTCCACCAGTTTCACACGGTCGTAAATAGTTTCAAGCTTGGTGGCTTTATCAACCACATATTCAGGAGTGGTGACCTTGCCGCAGTCATGCAACCAACCGGCGATACGCAATTCATAGCGGTCGTCGTCACTCATCGAGAAGCCCGCCAGCGGCCCGTCATCGGTAGCAGCAGCGGCGTCCGCCAACATCATCGTCAACTCTGGCACGCGGCGACAGTGTCCGCCGGTGTAAGGCGATTTATCGTCGATCGCGGCAGCGATCAGCTGAATGAACGACTCGAACAGTTGCTTCTGTTCTTCGATCAGGCGTTTGTTGGTGAGCGCGATGGCCGCTTGTGACGCGAGTGACTCGACCAGCTGGCGGTCACCAGCGGAGAACGCCCGCGGCTCGGTCTTGCCGTCCGGATTGGTCTTACCTGCGTTGATCAGCTGCAGTACGCCGATCACCTCGTCAGTATGATTGCGCATAGGCACGGTCAGGAACGATTTGGAGCGATAGCCCGTCGTCTCGTCGAATGCGCGCGTACCGGAAAAGTCAAAGTCTGCCGTGTGGTAGGCGTCTGCAATGCTGACAGTCTCGCCAGAGACCGCGGCAAAGGCCGCAACCATATCGTGATTGGGGCTGCCGTCCTCGTGATACATACGGAGCGGCGGCAGTTCAACCGGCTGGCCGCTGGTACCGCCCAGATGAATACCGAGCGACTCCGTCAGCATGATCTCGAACACGAGCGTGTCGTCGTCGGTGCGGATGTAGAGGGTGCCACCGTCTGCGTGGGTAAATTCGCGGGCGCTCTCAAGGATGAGCTCCATCAGGCGCCCGTTGTCCTTTTCGACCGACAGCGCTTTCCCGACTCTGGTCAGTCGCTGTACCAACTCCAGAACGGAGTCATCCAAGTGTCTAGGCGGTCGTCCTACCGTCTGCGGCTCGTCCATCATATGCCCTCAGCGACGACCTAATGGTTCACATCATAGACCCGACGGGCCTGTTCTGCGATTGAGTCCACATTCAGCGACTTTACGCCCTTGCCGCTGTGCAAATCATCACATTACCGGACACTTTTCGGGACTCGGGCTCAATTAAATCAGATTCTCGGAGTATCAGATTCTCGCGAGGCAGCGTCAGGCAGCGCCTAACACCCGGTTCATACGTCGCACAAATTCGGCACCGTCAGCCAGCTGGGCGCCCTCGCTTAATACCGCCTGGCCAAACAGCAGATGCGCCCAGTCGTCGAGCTGATCTTCCTCGGCAGTGTCCATGCGTTGCATCAACGGGTGCTCGAGGTTGACCTCCATGATCGGCTTGGACCGGGTTATCTGTTGGCCGGAGGCTTTGAGGATACGCTCAAGGTGAGCGCCGAGTTCATGTTCGTCAGCCACAAGACACGCCGGTGAGCTGACAAGGCGTTTGGTGACACGTACGTCTTTGACCAATTCCCCCAGAGCACTCTTGATTCGTTCGATCAGCGCGTTGTCTTCATCTGACGCTTCGTCCGCTTCTTCGTCCAGGCCTGCATCTTCCGACTTGGCTTCTTCGCCGAGGTCATCCAGACCCAACTCGCCCTTCGTGACGGACTGTAGGGAAGTGCCGTCAAACTCGGTCAGGTGGCCAACAACCCATTCGTCCACCTCGTCTGTCAGGAACAAGACCTCCACGCCGTGCTTCTCGAAGATCTCGAGGTGCGGACTGGCGGACGCGGCCTCAATCGTGTCAGCCGTGATGTAATAAATGTGTTTTTGACCTTCCCGCATGCGTTCTTTGTAGGCCGCCAGCGACACGGACGGTGCGCTGGCATCATGGGTGCTGGCGAAACGCATCAACCCTGCAATGGTGTCGCGGTTCGAATTGTCTTCGATGACACCCTCTTTCAATACGCGCCCGAACTGCTCCCAGAAAGTCGCGTATTTTTCTTCGTCGTTCTTGGCCGTGGTTTCCAGCAGGCTCAGGATCTTCTTGACCGAACCATTGCGCATCGAATCGATCTGACGATTGCCCTGCAGGATTTCCCGCGAGATGTTGAGAGGCAGATCATTGGAGTCAATGACACCGCGCACGAAGCGCAGGTACGGCGGCATCAACTGCTCGGCATCGTCCATGATGAATACGCGGCGCACGTACAGCTTCACGCCGCGCCGGGCATTGCGATCCCACAAGTCAAACGGTGCGCGGGCTGGAATATACAGCAGCGAGGTATACTCCAGGCGACCTTCCACTTTGCTGTGGGTACGCAGCAGCGGTGCCTCAAAATCGTGCCCTACATGTTTGTAGAACTCGTCATATTCTTCATCGCTGATGTCGTTCTTGGAACGTGTCCACAGCGCCGTTGCGCTATTGACCGTCTCATCTTCAACCGGCTTTTCCTCAGCATCATCCTCGCCTTCGGAAGGCGGCATCGGGATACCGGCCATTTTGATGGGTAAGGAAATGTGGTCGGAGTACTTGCGGATGACACCACGCAGGCGGAAGTCATCCAGAAACTCGTCCTCATCCTCGCGCAGGTGCAACGTGACTTCAGTTCCGCGCCTCGGACGGTCGATCGTTTCTATGTCGTATTCACCCTTGCCATCGGAACTCCAGCGCACGCCTTCCGAACGCAGCGCGCCGGCCCGTCGTGTGCGCACGGATACGCGGTCCGCAATGATGAAGCTTGCATAGAAACCCACGCCAAACTGGCCGATCAGTTGCGAGTCCTGCGCCTGGTCGCCCGTCAGGGACTTGAGGAACTGGCGGGTGCCAGAGCGCGCGATGGTGCCGAGATTCTCCACCACCTCGTCCCGACTCATGCCGATACCGTTATCGCTCACGGTTACCGTACGGGCGTCCTTGTCGAAGCTCACGCGAATCTGCAGGTCCGGATCTTTTTCGAACAGGTCAGCGTCAGATAGTCCTTCGAAACGCAGCTTGTCCGCCGCATCGGACGCATTTGAAATCAATTCGCGCAGAAAGATCTCTTTGTTGCTGTACAGCGAGTGGACCATCAGGTCCAGAAGCTGCGAGACCTCTGCCTGGAAACCCAGCGTTTCCTTGTTGGCTGACACTTCGCTCATCATTCATTCCCCTGCGCACGCCCATATCTGATGAGCCGCGCGATACCAAGAAGCGTCGAAGATTTGGGGGTCAATGTTGGTAAATTCAAGAGCCAGCCGTGCAGCCCTCACTCCGTGCATCCTGTTAATCCAGGCTCAGCAAGGCCGGCAACTTTGGGTACACTCCGACCCATGACCGCGTCTCCGCCCTCCGCCGCCTCCACGTCCGCCGCTCACACGCCGGTCATGCGCCAGTACCTGTCCATCAAGGCAGAGCATCCGGACGTGCTGCTGCTGTTCCGCATGGGCGACTTCTACGAGTTGTTCTTCGACGACGCCAAACGTGCCGCCGAGTTACTGGACATCACCCTCACAACACGAGGCCAGAGCAGCGGCCAACCCATTCCGATGGCAGGGGTCCCGTATCACGCAGTGGACACTTATCTCGCGCGCCTGATTCGCATGGGTCAGTCAGCCGCGATATGCGAACAGATTGGTGATCCGGCGCTTGCCAAGGGGCCGGTGGAACGTGCGGTCACGCGTATCGTGACGCCGGGCACCGTCACGGACGAAGCACTGGTGGACGAACGTCGCACAAACCTCGCAGTCGCCATCCACCAGCAAGACGAACTGTTTGGCATTGCCGCCCTCGATCTTGCCAAGGGTCAGATCGCGCTTCTGGAAGTAGCCGGGGAAGAAGCATTCGAGTCGGAGTACGCGCGCCTGACCGTGGCGGAGACGCTGTTGAGTGAGGAATTTCTGTATAACCGCGTCGGGCGCGAATGGATCGGGCTGACACGACTGGCGCCGTGGCACTTTGATGAAGAAGCAGGCCGGCGCGCGTTGGTGACCCAGATGGGCACGGCGGATCTGCGGGGATTTGGCGCGGAGCAGCACACTGCCGCGTTGGGGGCAGCCGGCGCTTTGTTGCATTACGCCCGCCACACGCAGCGCGCCCAGCTGCCTCATGTCTCGTCGCTGGTCGTGGAACGTCGCGAGGATGCCGTCATTCTTGACCCCGGTACCCGCAGAAATCTTGAGCTGACCGAAAGTCTGTTAGGGGATCCGCGCCACACTGTGTTTGGTGTGCTTGGCAAGACGACCACGGCAATGGGCGCACGTCAGCTCCGCAGCTGGTTGCACCGTCCACTCCGCGACCAGGCCACGTTGAAGCAGCGCCACGACACTGTCGCCTCCATGCAGGTCGACTCAGCATACCTGGAGATTCGGGAAACATTAGGCGGAATAGGCGACATTGAACGTATCGTCGCGCGTATCGCACTCAGAAGCGCCCGGCCACGGGACTTGAGCACGCTGGGTCGAGCGTTACGGACGCTACCGCTGCTGCGCACGCAACTCCAGGCGTTGGAAAGTCCATTGGCGAACGCATTGTCCACGCAACTGCAGGGGCAGGACGAGACGGCCTCGTTATTGGAACGAGCGATCGCCGCCGAGCCTGCTGCGCTGTTGCGGAATGGTGGCGTCATCGCGGCAACTTACGACGCCGAGCTGGACGAGTTAAGGGCGCTCAGTACCAACGTCAGCAACGTGCTGATGGAAATCGAAGCCAAGGAGCGTGAACGTACCGGTGTCGCTACACTCAAGATCGGATTCAACAAGGTCCATGGTTATTACCTCGAAGTTGGGCGCTCGCACGCGGACGCGATGCCTGTCGATTATGTGCGTCGGCAGACCTTGAAGAACGCAGAACGCTACATCACCGCCGAGTTGAAATCGCTGGAAGACCGGGTCCTGGGCGCGCGTGAACGGGCTTTGGCGCGCGAGAAGCACTTGAATGAAGCATTGTTGGACACGCTTAACCGGTCACTACGCGCGCTGCAGGGTGTTGCCGCAGCTCTCGCAACGGTGGATGTGTTGGCCACCTTTGCGGAGCGGGCGTTTGAGCTGAAGCTTACGGCGCCAGTTCTGCGCGAAACGGTTGGCATCAAGATCAAGCACGGACGCCATCTTGTGGTTGAGCAGGTGAGTGAGACACCGTTTGAGCCCAACGACCTCACATTGGACTCCAATCGCCATATGCTCGTGATCACGGGTCCCAATATGGGCGGCAAGTCGACTTACATGCGTCAGTCGGCGCTGATCGTGCTGCTGGCGTGTTGCGGGAGCTTTGTACCGGCGGACCAGTTGGAGCTTGGTCCGGTTGACCGCATTTTCACCCGCATCGGAGCAGGCGACGACCTTGCCGGCGGGCGTTCGACTTTCATGGTTGAGATGACGGAGACCGCCGAAATCCTGAACAACGCCACACCTGAAAGCCTGGTACTGATGGATGAGATCGGGCGCGGCACAAGTACCTACGACGGATTGTCGCTGGCGCTGGCGTCGGCCCGACACCTAGCGCTGCGCGTGAAGGCGCTCACATTGTTTGCGACTCACTATTTTGAGCTGACGCAGCTGGCGGACACCCACAATGGCGTCGCTAATGTGCACCTGGACGCGATTGAACACGGCCAGCAGATCGTATTCATGCATAAAGTCAAAGACGGCCCCGCAAGCCAAAGCTACGGATTGCAGGTTGCCGCGCTGGCGGGACTGCCTGGGCCGGTACTCACCGCGGCGCGGGAAATCCTGAGCGAGCTCGAACACAAAGCCGCACTTGCAGACAGTGCCAACGACCAGCAGCTGTCACTGTTCAACCAGTTCGCAGAGACGCCCGCCGCTGCGGCATGCGCGGCGGACGAACCAACGGTTACGGAGACACCCGAGCTCGTGGTGACCACGGCGCTACGCGCTCTGGACGTCGATAGTCTCAGACCGAAAGACGCGTTAATGTTGCTGTACGAGTTGACTGAACAACTACGCAACGCAGACTGAAAGTGCGACCCTATCTCAAACCCTGCTGGTCCGGCAGCGACGTTGCTAACTACAACGGCGTCTGCGTCCGCTCCATCGGCCCGCAGGATTGTCGCAAGCTATGGTAGACGCGACGAGGGACACGGATGAGACGCTTATGCAGCGTTTCCAGGATGGTGATGCGGCGGCGTTTGAACGCCTGTACGCGCGCCATCGTGGTCCGTTGTTTCGCTACTTCAAACGCCAATGCGAAACGGCAGCGGCGGAAGAGTTGTACCAGGACGTCTGGATGCGCATCGTACGCGCTAAAGAGAGTTATACACCCGAGGCAAAATTTACTACTTACCTTTATCGCATCGCACACAACCGCCTAGTCGACCACTATCGCGCCAACGCACGCCGCGCAGAAGTATCGTTGCAGGCGGAAGAAGAAGACTCGAACTTCGAACCGGCGGAGGCCAGCATACGCGAGCCTGATGCGACGGCAGCGCGACAGGAGCAGGTAGCCGCGTTTGCGGCGGCGCTGGAGGAACTGCCAGCGGAACAACGCGAGGCGTTTTTATTGCGCGAAGAGGGCGGACTGAGTTTGGACGACATTGCAGCAGCGACGGAGGTGGGACGCGAGACTGCGAAGAGTCGTTTGCGTTACGCGGTCGCGCGACTGCGCAAGACGTTGGAGATATTCCGATGAGCGACGCGCCAGACGATCGTCGAGCGCAGGACGCGGAGGCCGGCGCGATGCGCAGCGAAAGCGCAGGGTCGGATCTCGAGTTTGAGCAATACATGGAAGGCAGCAGCGAGCTGTCGGCAACGTATCGGGAGGGGAGCGAAGAGCTCCCGCCCATGCACCTGGATGCCCGCGTGCTGGGTGCCGCGCGACAACTGGCTTCGCAGCGCGAGCCCATCGCCAAACCGCGTGCTCCGATGGCGCCATTCAGCCGGCATTGGGCGTGGCCAGTGTCACTAGCCGCCGTGCTCTTGTTGTCGGTCAGCCTGGTCATTGTCGTACAGCCTGAGGTAGAGCTCTCTGACGAAGAGTTTGTCGCAACCAAAGAGCGAAGCGACCTCGGAAGCGAACAGCGCGAGTCGGCTTTTGGATCAGCCGACCTTGCACGCAGTGAAGCGGCCGGGCAAAGCACACCGGCTACGCCAGCTTTGCAATCACAAGCGACGGGCTCCGTGGCGAAATCGCAAGCTGCCGCGGTGGCCAAACGAGTGGCGCCGGTCGCGTCGCCGCTACCCACTAACGCGGCACCAGCAGCCGAGCAACAACCCGCATTGCAGGCACTCTCACCGGCCGACGATAACTCCGACAGTAGCAACGAAATCATCGGACGCATTGGCGCAGTCAAGGTGCGCGCCGCCGAACAAACGCGTGTGCAGGCGGAGCGCCGCATCCTCGACCGCAAAATCTCTACTGCAGCAGCGGAACGCAAACAGGAGGCAGCTCGCATCCTGGAGGTGCAGACCAAACGCAGGGCAGGCCGCGATGCCGTCATAAAACAAGTGCTGGAGACCGTTCGTAAAGCAGAGCCACCCAAAGCGACGCAGCCAGCTCCCGGCGCAGAGCCTGCCACTTCAGACGGCGCTACGACGGACCAGCCCGCAACAGGCCAGGGAACAACCAACCTGGGCACATCGGTGGTCCCAGCCTCGTCGGACGATGCCACGGGGAATACCAGGCAGCCCACCGCAACCGTCACCGAGCGTGTGCCTGCCGTTG
>MDTA01196573.1_pt1 | contig 21617 bp, 24 predicted proteins | sample 811151 | NCBI WGS metagenome assembly MDTA01 (sample SAMN05326648, study PRJNA326480) | marine metagenome | isolation source: seawater | place: Indian Ocean: South | collected 2010 | reverse complement strand
CAATTAATTCGTCAACCGATTTAAATTTTTTCATTTATTGCTCCCCAAAAAAAATTTAACAAAAAAAAATGCATAACTGTTATGCATTTTATCAATTATCGACCATTTATGAGATATATTGAGCAATGTAAAGTAGAATCTTAGGCTTGAAATTATTTTTTTATAGCCCATATATGAGCCATGGAAACAGGCTCTTATATGAAAAAAATAACTGATTTTAACAATAAAACTTTACTGTTAGTAGATGATGACAACCCTTTTAGAGAGAGGTTGGCAAGAGCTATGGAAAAAAAAGGATTTCAAGTTTCACAAGCTGAGGGTGTAAAAAAAGGTATTGAGGCAGTAAAACAATCATGCCCAGGATTCGCGGTAGTGGATCTTAGATTAGGTGATGGTAATGGACTAGAGGTTGTAAAGGAGATTAAAAAAATTGGACCTGAAAGTAGAGTAATTATGTTGACTGGATATGGAAATATCCCAACAGCAGTTGCTGCAGTAAAGGATGGTGCAATTGATTATTTAGCAAAACCTGCTGATGCAGATGATGTCGAGAAAGCACTATTAGCCGATCCAAATAAAAAAGCATCTCCACCAGAAAACCCTATGTCTGCGGATAGAGTAAAATGGGAACATATTCACAGAGTTTTCGAGCTATGCAATAGAAATGTATCAGAGACTGCAAGAAGACTAAAAATGCATAGAAGAACTTTACAAAGAATTCTATCTAAAAGATCTCCTAAATAAATTTTCTAAATTTTAACAAATTATCAGCAGATAAGGCAAGAATGGCAATTTTTAATAATTCTGCCAAAATAAAATTTTTGATACCCCAAGTGTATGCGATTTCCCAACCAGCCAAATATGCTAACCATGGCACACCGGTAAAGTAAATTACAAATATAGAAAGCGAAATTAAATAAAATTTAACAAAAATATTTTTATTTAAGTTCACAAATCCAGCTATAAAAACAGAAGAAATAAAACCCAATAAATATCCGCCAGTTGGCCCTATCATATAACTTATTCCAATACCTTTTTCTGGAGTTCCTGCAAAAACTGGTAGACCTATCGCACCTTCAAATAAGTATACAAAAATTATAATGACACCCAATTTCCAACCAAGCGTAATTCCAATTAATACAACTACAAAGGTTTGCATTGTCATTGGAACAGGATAGAAAGGGACTTTTATTTTTGCAGAAATCGTTAAAAGTAAAGTACCAAATAAAATTAAAGAAATTTTCTTAAGAATATTTAACGTTTCTATCTTTTTTACCAATTCCATATGTTTATATTACAAGTTTTTTAATAATCTTACAAATATAACTTATTAAACTCTATGACCAGTAGATATATGGTATAATTAGTATAAATTAATTCGTACAATAATATGACAAAAATAAATAACACAGATCATTTTTATTTAATTGATGGATCAGGATATATTTTTAGGGCTTATTATGCATTACCTCCTTTAACTAGGAAAAGTGACGGCTTACCTGTTGGTGCGGTTAGTGGTTTTTGTAATATGTTGTTTAAACTATTAGAAGATGCTAAGTCAGAAGATAATAATCAAAGACCTACCCATTTTGCAGTTATTTTTGACTCTGCTAGAAAAAATTTTAGAAATGAAATTTACTCAAATTATAAAGCAAATAGATCAGACGCCCCCGATGATTTAGTTCCACAGTTTGATTTTATTAGAAAATCAGTTTTAGCATTTAACCTCCCTTCAATTGAACAGATAAATTACGAGGCTGACGATTTAATTGCTACATATGTTGAAAAAATAAAAAAAATTGGAGCAAAAGCAACTATAGTTTCTTCAGATAAGGATCTAATGCAGCTATATGGGAAAAATGTAAGAATTTTTGATCCTATGAAAAATAAATTTATCGGAGCTGAAGATATTAAAAATAAGTTCGGAGTAAAACCTGAGCAAATAATTGATGTTCAATCATTAGCTGGCGATTCTAGTGATAATGTTCCAGGGGTACCAGGAATTGGTGTAAAAACTGCAGCTGAATTAATTAATACTTTTGGGACACTTGAAGGACTTTTAAAAAATGCTCATACAATTAAACAAAATAAAAGAAGAGAAACTCTTTTAGAAAATCAAGATAAAGCTTTAATTAGCAAGAAACTTGTAACGTTAAAAAAAGATGTTCCTGTTAAAGATAATTTAGAGGATTTTATATTAAAAGATATAGATAAAAATAAACTTTACACATTTCTAAGAGAAATGGAGTTTAATAGACTCCTCAGTTCTGCCATTTCCACTTATGGCGAGTCGAGTTTTAATGATACCGAACAAAAGAAAATTAAAATAAAATCAGATAACATAAAAATAACCAAAGAAAATTATTTTTTATTTAAGGATGAAAATGAAATTAAGAATTGGCTAGAAAAAGCAGATGAAATAGGTGAGTTTTCAATAGATACCGAAACTACTTCCCTGGATGCACATCAAGCAGATTTGGTTGGTATCTCATTATGTTATAAACCAGGTTATTCTGGATATATTCCACTTTCTCACAACTCTGGAAAAAATTTAGATGCTCTTAAGGTTTTGAAAATTTTAAAACCTTATTTAGAAGATAGAAGTATAAAAAAAATAGGTCAAAATATTAAATTTGATTATATAGTTTTCTTCAAAAGAGGAATCAAAATAAGATCGATTGAAGATACGATGTTAATGTCGTATGTTTTAGACGCAGGTCGAAACAGACATAACCTTGATACTCTTGCAGAAATTCATCTTCAGCACAAAAATATTTCTTTTAAAGAAATTGTTGGAACTGGAAAGAAACAGCTAAATTTTAGCGAAGTAGACATTGCTTTAGCAAAAGATTATGCAGCTGAAGATAGTGATATAACTTTAAGATTATATAAAATTTTTCTCAATAATTTGAGATCAGAAAAGTTATTACAGATTTATGAAAATTTTGAAAAGCCCATGGTTGAAATTTTGGCACAAATGGAAATTAATGGTGTAAAAATAGATAATAAATTTTTAGCTAAACTTTCAGAAAAATTTGGTAAAAAAATTCAAAAATTAGAAAAAGATATTTTTGTTTTAACTAAATCAAAATTTAACATTGGATCAACCAAGCAACTTGGTGAAATACTATATAATCAACTAAAAATTTCTTCACTTAAAAGAACAAAAAAAGGTAGTTTTGCAACAAGCGCTTCCGTTTTAGAGGATTTGGCTTTTAAAGGACACAAACTTCCCAAATTAATTTTAGAATGGAGACAAATTACTAAATTGAAAAACACATATTCTGATTCTCTCCAAGAGCATCTTAATCCCAAATCAAAAAGAATTCATACCTCCTTTCTATTAGCAGCAACCACTACAGGCCGCTTAGCATCAAGTGACCCAAATTTACAAAATATTCCTATCAAAACTGAAGATGGAAAAGAAATAAGAAAATCATTCATTTCAGATAAAGGCTATTCTCTAGTATCTGCAGATTATAACCAAATTGAAATGAGGATACTAGCTGAGATAGCAGACGTAAAAGAACTTAAAAAAGCATTTCTAAATAATGATGATATTCACTCAATTACAGCTAGCCAAGTTTTTAATAAAAAAATTAAAGAAATTGATCAAGATATGAGAAGAAAAGCTAAAGCGATAAATTTTGGAATTATCTATGGTATATCCCAGTACGGTTTAGCAAAGCAAATTGGTGTTTCAAATAATGAAGCTGAGGATTTTTTGAATGCATATTTTATTAAATTTCCAGAAATAAAAGATTATATGAATGAAACAATTAAATTCTGTAGAAAAAGTGGCTATGTAAACAATATTTTTGGAAGAAGAACACATTTGATTGGAATAAATGATAAAAATTATAATGTAAGAAATTTTCAAGAAAGAGCTGCAATTAATGCCCCGATTCAAGGGTCAGCGTCAGAATTAATGCGTTTAGCAATGATTAGATTAAATACAGAATTTTCAGAATACAAAAATGAAAAAATTAAAATATTACTTCAAATCCATGATGAATTAATATTTGAAATAAAATCTTCTAAATTGAATGAAATTTCAAAAAAAATTAAAGAAATAATGAATGGAGTCGAGTCGAGTGAATATCACAAGTTTTCAGTTCCACTTTTAATAGATTTGAATTCTGGAGAAAATTGGGGCATGTTACACTAATTAAGTATTATTGCCCTAATTAGAACAATTTAGTATTTTTATAACTAACTTATGAAACAAATAATTGCATTAGTTGATGATGACAGAAATATTTTAACAAGTATTAGTATTGCTTTAGAAAAAGAGGGATTTATTGTGCAAACTTATCTAGACGGAGAAAGCGCATACATTGGAATAACAAGAACTCCCCCAAACCTTGCGGTTATTGATGTCAAAATGCCTAAGATGGATGGAGAAGAGCTTTTAAGAAAACTTAGAAAAAAAACTTCATTGCCAGTAATTCTTTTAACATCGAAAGATGAAGAGGTAGATGAACTTCTTGGTTTAAAATTGGGAGCTGATGATTTTATAAAAAAATCTGGAGGATTTTCTATTAAAGTATTAATTGAAAGAATTAGAGTCCAACTTAGAAAAAAAGATAGTATTAATATTGAGGAGAATAAAAATATAATTTCTCATGGAAAATTAAGATTAGATCCTTCCCAATTAGAGTGTGAATGGAATGGCAAACAATTACCTGATAAATTAACAACTACAGAATTTTTAATTGTAAAAGAATTAGCAAAAAGGCCAGGAATAATTAAAGAAAGATCTCAATTAATGGATATAGCTTATAGAGAAGATACAGATATTGAAGATAGAACTATCGATAGCCATATAAAAAGAATTAGGAAAAAGTTTAAAAGAGTAGATAATAATTTTTCTGCTATAGAAACTCGGTATGGTAGTGGCTATAGATGGAATGTTAGTTGATGTTTGGTTATTTTTTAAAAAATCTTTCTATTTTAAGAAAATTTTTATTTATTAATTTTTTAATATTTATAATTATTGGTTTGATAACAATTTTATATTTAAATAGTGTTCAACCAAATCTTATTAAAGCTAAACAATCAAAGCATATCGAAATCTTAAACAATACCATAGGACATTTTAATAGATTAAATATTGGATTTAATAAAGATGAAATAAAAAATTTTTTATTTTCTACTAGGTTTTTATTTCAGAATTTAGATAGAGTGACAATTTTTGATAATGATTATAATTTAATCGGAGATACAGATACTTTAGATTTAGATCCAAGATCTTTTGGACAAACTTCAGAAGTAATTCAATTAGATAATCTTAATGAAAACTCAGTTGACAATCAAAATAATCAATCTGAAAAAAGTGAAACAAAAGTATTTACCTTAAATAAAAGAGTTGAAAATTATGCATTATCAAATGAAATAGGAAAACCTTTTACTTTTATTGAAGAAAATTATAATCAATTCATTTTAATAACTTTAAAAAATGTTTCAAAAGAAAGTGGAAATATTGGATTTATTGCAATAAGTGAAAATTCTCTCGATATTAAAGCTGCAATAGAGGAAAGGAAAAATTTTATCCTTAGAACTGCGATATTAGTAGCGATTGTAATTCTTATTTTTTCAATTGTTCTTAATAAATATTTTTTAAAACCGATTAAAAACTTAGTAGATTATACAAAAATTATTAAGTCAAAGAGTAAAAAAGAAACGAAAATTGATCATATAAAAAATAGAAATGATGAACTAGGTGTATTATCCAAATCTCTAGATGAGATGACTAAAGAATTAAATAATAGAATAAAGGCAACAGAAAATTTTTCTACAGATTTAGTTCATGAAATCAGAAATCCTCTTGCTTCACTTAAAAGCGCATCAGAAATTATTTCTGATACAACAGATAAAGAAAAACAAGATAAGCTTCTTAAAATTATGACTCATGATGTATCAAGGATAGATAGATTAATTACAGATTATTCGCAAATTCTAAAAGATGAACTAGCAATATCATCTGAAGAAATGGAAGATTTAGATTTGAAACCAATTGTTGAGTCAGTAGTAGACGATTTCAATAATATTTATATTGAGAAAAAAAATGTGAATATAAAATTAAATACATCTGGTATGAATAATTATATTATAAAAGGTATAAGTAATAGAATCGAGCAGATAATTGCCAATCTATTGGATAATTCAGTTTCTTTTAGTAAAAATGGATCAATAGTAACTGTAGATTTAGATGACAATAAAAATGATATTATTTTAAAAGTTTCTGACCAAGGAGAAGGATTTAAAGAATCAGATATAAAAAAGGTGTTTGATAGGTTTTATAGCAATAGACCAGAAAACTTTGGTGAGCACTCTGGATTAGGTCTTAATATTGTAAAAAATCTTGTTCAAATTCATAAAGGTGAAATCCATGCTTCAAATAGTCCTAAAGGCGGAGCCATGATTGAAATTAAATTCCCAAAAATCTATAACTAAAAGTTGATAATTTAAAGCAAAGCTGTTAAATCCGGCAATATGGAAGATTTTAAAGTTAAAGATATATCTCAGGCAGAATTTGGTAGAAAAGAAATTTCGATAGCTGAAACGGAAATGCCAGGCCTTATGGCATTAAGGAAAGAATACAAAGGAAAAAAACCACTTAACGGAGCCAAAATTGTAGGCTGTCTTCACATGACAATTCAAACAGCAGTTTTAATTGAGACATTAGTTGAGCTAGGTGCAGAAGTGAGATGGTCATCTTGCAATATATTTTCAACACAAGATCATGCGGCTGCAGCAATTGCTAAAGCAGGAGTGCCAGTTTTTGCATGGAAAGGTGAAACGGAAGAAGAATATTGGTGGTGTGTAAAACAAACTATTGAAGGTAAAAAAGATTGGAAGCCTAATATGATTTTAGATGATGGTGGTGATCTTACTGCACTAATGCACAAAGACTATAAAGATCTACTAAAAGGTATTAAAGGTCTTTCCGAGGAAACAACAACAGGTGTATTGGCTCTTAAAAAAATGGAGAGTGAGGGCAAATTAATGGTGCCAGCAATAAATGTGAATGACTCAGTAACTAAATCAAAATTCGATAATTTATATGGTTGTAGGGAAAGTTTAGTTGATGGAATTAAAAGAGCAACAGATGTTATGATGTCAGGTAAAGTTGCAATTGTTGCAGGTTTTGGAGATGTAGGCAAAGGTAGCGCCGCATCATTAAGACAATCAGGTGCCAGAGTTATGATAACTGAAACTGATCCTATTTGTGCTTTGCAAGCAGCAATGGAAGGTTATGAAGTAGTTACCATGGATGATATGATATCTCATGCAGATATAGTTGTAACTGCAACTGGAAATAAAGACATTGTAACAGCAGATCATATGAGAGAAATGAAAGATAGAGCGATCTTGTGTAATATTGGACATTTTGATAACGAAATACAAGTAGAAGCTCTAAAAAATTATAAATGGGATGAAATTAAACCTCAAGTACATGAGATAACTTTACCTAGCAACAAAAGAATAATTTTATTAGCAGAAGGAAGACTTGTAAATTTAGGCTGCGCAACAGGACATCCAAGCTTTGTTATGAGCGCTTCATTTACAAATCAAACAATTGCACAAATTGAGTTGTGGAATAATTCGGATAATTATGAAAATAAGGTATATGTTCTTCCAAAAAAACTTGATGAAAAAGTTGCAATGCTCCATCTCGAAAAGGTTGGGGCTAAACTTACAAAACTATCAAAAGATCAAGCAGAGTATATAGGTGTATCAGAACAAGGGCCATACAAACCAGAAGCATATCGTTACTAAAAGTAGCAATATCGATATTTCAAATCAAAAAATCTTATTAGAAATTGCAAAAAAAATTTCAAACTTAATTAAACAAGGTGATAATTTACTTTTATTTGGAGAAATAGGTGTAGGTAAAACTACCTTTACGAGAATATTAATAAATCAATTACAAAATAAAAATAAACTTGAAACTACAGAAGTATTAAGTCCTACCTTTAATATTTTAAATGAGTATCAGATTAATAATTTAATGATTAAGCATTATGATTTTTATAGAATAAAACAATACGAAGAATTAAAAAATCTAGGATTATTTGAGGAAAAAGATGCAATTAATATAATAGAATGGCCAGAATTAATTAAGTTAAATAACATTAAATATACTAGCTTAAATTTTTCTTATTCTGATGGTTTTAAAAATAGAAATTTAATTATATCATCAAATTATCCTAATAAGATTATTGATGAATTTAAATAGATATAAATTACTCGCTGGAGATGCATCGTTTAGAAAATTTTATAGATCTAAAAAAAATTCAATAATTGTTTTCTCAAAAAAAAATAAATACTCAAATTTATTAGTTTATGATGCAATAAATAGATGTTTTAATAAAAATAGTATTAAAGCACCTAAATTAAAAAAAGAATTTTATAATGAGAATTATATAGTAATAGAGGATTTAGGAAATGAAACTCTTTTCAAAATATTAAAAAAAAAGAAAAATAAAAAAAAAGTTTATTTTGAGGTAATAAAAATATTAAAACTAATTCAAAAAATTAGAAATAAATCCATACAAACGTTTAAAAAAAAAAATTATATAATACCCCAATATACTAAGCATAAATTAATAGAAGAGTCCTATCTTTTTATAAAATGGTATTTGCCCACAGTTTTAAAAAAGACAAAAGTAAATCAAGCAAGTAAAGAAATTAAAAGTGCTTTTGTTAATATTTATAAAAAATTAAAGTTAAAAAATAAAGTTTTGGTTCATAGAGATTTTCATGTATCGAATATGATGTTTCATAAAAACAAAATTTATATGATCGATAATCAGGACGCAGTTTATGGAAATATTGCTTATGATTTAGCATCATTGATTGATGATGTAAGATTCAAAACTTCCGATGAATTAAAAGATGAAATATTTAAAATGTTTATTAAAACAAATAATTACATAGACCAAAATAAACTTAAAAATGATTTTGACATTTTATCAGTACTTAGAAATTTAAAAATTATAGGAATATTTACTAGATTGGCCATGCGTGATAGAAAAAAAAAATATATGAAGTTAATACCTTATGCATGGAAAATGATAGAACAAAGAATTTCAAAAAACTTTCTATTCATGGATTTAGAATTAAAACTAAATAAATATTTTAGTAAAAAAGTAAGATTAAAAAAATGGAAATAAATACTGCTCTAATTTTGTGCGCAGGGTATGGAAAACGATTAAAGCCTATTACTTTGCATAAACCAAAGCCTCTAATTGAAATAAAGAAAACTACACTTTTGCAAAATACATTAAATTTAATTAATTCACTTGGCATTAAAAATATTTTAATTAATTCATTCTATTTAAGCGATCAAATCGAAAATTATGTTTCTAGCATCAATTTAAATTTAAAAGTAGTTAATGATGGAAGTAAAATTTTAGATACAGGAGGTGGTATTTTAAATTTAATAAATAATTCAAATCAAAATGATTTTTTAGTTTTTAATCCTGATACAATATGGAATAAAAGTTATCATAAAGAAATAAAAAAAATGGAAAAATTTTATTTTGAAAATAAGATTAAAAATATTCTTCTAGTTGTAGAAAAGACAAAGAGTTTTGATCAAAGAATGAAAGGTGATTTTTCTATACAAAAAAATATTTTAAGTAAATTATCTAACAAAAATTTCATATTCACTGGATGTCAAATTTTAAACAGAAGCATTTTTGAAGATTACAAAACTGAAACATTTTCAATAAATAAAATATGGGAAGAAATGATTTTAAAACATGAACTTTATGGATATAAAAGTGATGGAAGATTTACACATTTAACTGATATAGAAATTTATAAGAAACTAACTAAAATTTGATCAAATCTTTAGCCCTAGAAGCATCAAGATATTTTGCTTGTTTAATTTTTTTATCCTCAAAAGTAATTAAAAGTGGGTTCGCAGTTGGAATTTCTAATTTTGAAATAGTATTGTCATCTATATTGAATAAATACTTGCATAATGCCCTAATAGAATTTCCATGTGCAGCAATTAAAACATTTTTATCTAAATTTTTACTAATATTATCAAGATAATATTTGATAACCCTTTCATATGTATCTTTAAGAGATTCGGTATCAGGTAATTTTTCTTTAGGAATGTCATTGTAAGTTTTAATATTAATGGGATGGTATGGATTATTTTTACTTAGTGGCGCAGGAGGTATATCCCAGGATCTTCTAAATTGAAAAATTTTATCTTCGCCATATTTTTTTTTCATTTCATCCTTATTTAATCCAGTGAGTTCACCATAATGCCTTTCATTAAGCTCCCAAGCTTTTAGGATTTTTTCATTTTTTATCCTAATTGTGTTTAATATTAGTTTTAAGGTATTAATAGCTCTTATTTGATAAGAGGAATAGAAATAAGTTATCTCTGTATTTAAATCTTTAATTAATTCACCAGCTTTGCAGGCCTCTAATTTTCCATTAGCTGTAAGATCAACATCAACCCAACCTGTAAATCTATTTTGTGAATTCCATTCACTTTGTCCATGTCTAACTAATATTAAATGACTCATCATTAATTTTTATTTATAAGATTTATATGAAAATAACAAAAATTTTTTTTCATTTAATAAACTTGATATTTCTAATATTTTACCTTTATCCAGGAAGCATATCAGGTTTTTTAGTCTATGGTGATTTTAGTAAACAACCTCAAATTACTCCAGATTTTTATTTTTCCTCAAACCATGTGTATGCATTCATTTTTTTGACGTTATTTGGCTTAATTAGTCATATTAATAAAAATAAAATAATTTTTTATTTTACATTTATATCAATTTTTCTAGAGCTGGCTCATCTAGTCATACCAAACAGGTCATTCCAATTTAGTGACTTATTTGGTAATATGCTTGGAGTATTAATTTCAATTTTAATATTATATATTTATAATTATTTGGAGAAAAAATGAGTTCATTTGATGAAAGAAAAAAAGGTTTTGAAAAAAAATTTGCACACGATGAAGAGGTGCAATTTAAAATTAATGCAAGGAAAAATAAATTTTTAGGAGAATGGGCCTCTAAATTTCTTGGCCATAAAGATCAAAAAGAAAAAGATTATATACAGTCCATTATAAAAGCTGATTTTGCAGAAGCTGGTGATGACGACGTTTTTAGAAAATTAAAAGAAGATTTAAAAGATCATAATATTTCAGACGAAGAGATAAGAAAAAAAATGGATGAGCTTAATGAAAAAGCTAAGTCTGAATTTAAATAGTTTTTTAATAATTTTAATATTTATTTTTTCGTACTCCTACAGTTCAGAACAAGACATTGCTACAGGTGAGGCAACAATAATTGATGGTGATACTATAATAATCAAGGGAGAAAAAATACGTTTTGCCGGCATTGATACACCTGAAAGAAATAAAATTGGACACATATTTTCAAAAAAAAAACTTCAACAAAAATTAAGTAATGAAATTGTTAGTTGCATAAGAGAGCCAAATTTAGATCCATGGGGGAGAACAGTTGCTGAATGTTTTATTGGGAATGAAAGTATTTCCTCCTATATGGTAAAAAACGGTTATGCATGTGATTATGTTAAGTATTCAAAAAAAAAATATGCTAAGGAACAAGAATATGCCAAATCAAAAAAATTAGGAATTTGGAATATGAACTTTGATCATTCATGGGAAAAAAAATGTGGATAGTATAGTGAAAAACAAACTCTTAATTATTTTGTTGTTTTTTTTAGTCTCATGTTCATCTATTCCGAAAAATACAGCAGATGGATGCTCTATATTTTCTGAGAGATATCTTTGGTATAAACATGCTAAAAAATCTGAAAAAAAATGGGGGACACCTATAAGCCTGCAATTAGCAATAATAAAAATGGAATCAGATTTTGATTGGCTTGCAAAACCTCCAAGAAACAAACTTTTTAAAGTTATTCCTTATAAAAGACCCTCAAGTTCGTTAGGTTATTCCCAAGCAGTTAAGGGAACATGGGAACAATATAAAAATGAAACAAATAATCCATTAGCTACACGAATAAGGTTTAAAGATAGCGTTGATTTTATAGGTTGGTATACAAATAAAACTGAAAAAATATTAAAAATTTCAAAAAAAGATTCTTTCCGACAATATATTGCTTATCATGAGGGTTGGGGTAATTATAAAAATTATAAAAAAAATACTAAAGTTATTTCTTTGGCAAAAAGAGTACAAAATCAAACCAATAAATACAAAAAGCAACTCATTGATTGTCAAAAAAGACTTAATAGAAATAAGTATATAATTTTTTAACGTAGTTCTTTTTTAAGCTCAATATCTACAGCATCTATTCTTTTGGTGTTTTTAGCTAAAGCCAAATACATTGTTGGAGTGACATATAGTGTAAAGAATGTTGAAATAATCATACCTCCAAGAATTGTTGATCCAACTGCAAGCCTTGACCCTTCGCCTGCTCCAGGACCAAAATTACCAATTACAAGAGGCAACATAGCTATCATTGTACTTAACGAAGTCATTATAATAGGTCTAAACCTAATATTGCATGCCTCTTTAATTGCAATTTCAATATTTTTGCCAGTTGTTCTAATTTGGTTCGCATAATCGACAATTAGAATACTATTTTTTGTAGATATACCGATCAAAATAATTAAGGCTATTTGAGAAAATATATTTATTGAACTGTTTAAGAATAAGATAAATATTAATCCCCCCAATATCGCTAAGGGAACTGTTAAGACTATAATAAAAGGATGAATAAATGAATTGAATGTTGCAGCCATTACTAAATATGCAGTTAATAATGCTAATGCAAAAATAATAAATAACTCATTGCTTGTCTCTTTAACTTCTTCAGATTTACCTTTCCAAGTTATTTGGTTTTTAGGAGCAACTTCATTCATTGTATTTTCTAAGTATTTAATTGCTTCAGGTAGAGAGTAATTTTCTGCTAGGTTTGCTGAAATAGTAACTGCTCTTTGTCTGTTATATCTAGAGAGCTGTTTTGCAGTCCCTTCCTCTTTAAAATTAACCAAATTTACCAATGAAACTAACTTTCCATTGGTTTCGGACCTTACAAATATTTTTGATATTCCTTCTTTATTTCTTCTATCAGATAAATATTGCTGGAGTATAATTGGGTATTCTTTTCCCAACTTATTGAAAGTTGTAACTTTTTTTCCTCCGTATAAAGTTTCTAAAGTTCTACCAATTGACTCTGCGGAAACCCCAAGGTCTTTTGCTTTATTTTTGTTAATTACAAGTTTTACTTCTGGTTTATTTCTAGAATAGTCAGACTCAATTCTTGATAAATTTGAGTTTCCTCTTAATTTTCCTATTACTTCTTTTTGTATTTTTTCAAGTTCCTCATATGTAGTTCCATAAATTACCATCTGAACTGGTTTATTATAACTTGAAACTCTTATTGATTGTGGAGAAATTGGAAAGGCAACTGCCTGAGGTACAGTTACTATTTTTCCAATCGCTTGTCTCATAACTGTTTGAGAGTCTTGGTCTCTATTTTTCCAATGATCTAAAAGTGCAATTATTATGAAGCTATTATAAGAATTTGCACTACTGCCAAAACCTGGAACTCGCATTATAAATCTCTGATAGGGGCTATCTTCTGCTTGAAGAAGAGGAATTAATCTTTGCTCAATTATTTGAGCTTTTTCCTCTGTATATTCAAAGGAACTACCTTCATCTGTAAATCCAATTATTAAATATGCACCCCTATCTTCTAGTGGAAGCAGTTCTTTTTTTGAAAAATTGAAAAGTAAAATTGATGAGATAATTACAAATAGAATAAAAAAGGTTATGCTTTTGGTTTTGTTTAAAGATATGGCCAATGTTTCTTGATAAAATTTTGAAAAGGTTAAGAACCAACTTTCAAACTTTTTAATTATAAAATTTTTATTTGTCTTTTTCGTCAAAAATTTACTTCCTAGCATTGGAGAAAGAGTTAAAGCAACAAATGAAGACACAACTATTGAAAATGATAAAGCAATCGCTGTTTCTCTAAATAAAGTTCCAGAAATTCCTTCTATAAAAATTAATGGTAAAAATACAGCAATTAAAATTAAAGTTGTTGCAATAATTGCAAAAGTAATTTGCTTAGATCCCTTGTATGCAGCAACCAAGGGTGTTTCACCATTTTCTATTCTTCGATAAATTGCATCTGTCATTATTACAGAGTCATCTGTAATTATTCCTATAGCCAGTATAAAGCTTAAAAGTACAAAGATATTAATTGATAACCCAAAAATATAAATTCCTAAAAATGAAGCTATTAAACTTACTGGCAGGGCAATTGCAGGCACAATCACAGCTTTTAAATTTCCTAAAAATAAATAAATAATTAATACGACTAATACAAATGCTATCATAAGTGTTTTGTATACTTCATTTATAGCAGCCCCCACATAGGTTGCTCTATTAAATGCTATTTCGAGATCTAAACCATCAGGAAGTGTTTTGCGAACTTCCTTAATTTTTTTTTTGATTTCTTTTGAAAGCTCAACAGTAGATGCTCCACTTTTAGCATATATTCCTATACCTACTGTTTTTAAATTTAGTTGATCTTTCCTTTGAGCTTTAAATAAAGTTTTTTCTGATACAGGTCCAAATTCAATATTTGCAACATCTGAGAGTACAATTGTACGTTTACTAGTTTTTTTTATTGGTAATTGCTCAATTGTTTCAATGGTATTGTAGGATTTGTCTAAATTAAGAGTTAGATCAATATTATCTGCTTCTAAAGTACCTGCTGGAAGTCTAATGTTTTCTCCTCTTAATGCTTTCTCTACTTCTTGTACAGTTAGGTTATTCGCCGCTAGTTTAACTGGATCTATCCAAACCCTTATACTTAGTTCCCTTAGTCCACCTACTAAAATTCTTCCAACATTTTTGACACTTGAAAATGTATCTACTAAATATCTATCTGCGTAATCTCCAAGCTCTAAATCACTCCATGTTGGAGAAGACAGGGCAAGCCACATGGTAGTTGTAAATCCTGCAGCTCTTTTTAAAATTTGTGGAGGGTCAGACTCGCTCGGTAGATTATCTACGATCCGTGCTACTCTTTCTCTGACATCGTTAGCAGCATTATCTAAATTTATACTCGTATCAAATTCAATATTTATAGTGCTTCTTCAATTTTCAGATTTGGAGTCAATATTTTTAATTCCCTCGGCACCACCTATCACGTCCTCAATAACTTGAGTAACCTCCTGATCAACTATCGGTGCTGCTGCTGATGCATAGTCCACTTGAACTTGAACTACTGGTGGCTGTATACCAGCTGGTAGTTCTCTAACAGGTAGTTTCCAAAAAACAAAAATACCAAATGTAATTAGAATTAAGGACATTACCCATGAAACAACTGGTCGTCTAATACTAATGTCGGTTATGAACATTTAATTAATTTTTATCTTCTTTTTTTTTCCAACTAGACTGACTTTTTTCTTCACCTTCTTTAATTGGATTTATTTTTGCTCTCGGGTATACTTTTTTCAATCCTTCAGCAACTATCATATCACCTTCATTAAGACCTGATATGATTTCAATTTTACCCTCATTTCGATTGCCAATTTGGACTTCTATTTTATTTGCTATATTTTCTGAAGATACCTTATAAACAAAAGCTTTTTCACCTTCCATCATTATACTTGTATCAGGTACACCTAAAGAGTTTCTCATATTAAACATAATACTTACCTCTAAAAGGGAGCCAGATATTAGTTCTAGATCTGAATTGTTTATCTTTATCCTTGTAAGCAAACTTCTTGTATCTGCATTAATTCTACTTGAAATAAAATCAATCTCACCATCAAAGATTTTATTTTTAAAACTAGACACTTTCGCTTCTATAGGTAAACCTTTTTTAAGAACAGAAGAATAATTTTCAGGAATTTTTATATCTGAGTAAATAATTTTAGTATCATCTAATGTAATAATAAAAGTTTTATCAGAAACAAATATGTCTTCTGTTAAACCAGTAAAACCTAAAACACCACTAAACGGAGCCAATATATTTCCACTTTTTAATTTAACAATTACTTCATCTTTATTTACATAATTATTTATTTGTAATTCTTCAATAAGATCATCTTTTTTTATTCTAAATGATTCAGTTCTATTTGAAATTGCTGTTCCAAAAGTTTCAATCCTCTCGTAAAACCTATAATCCGCAACCTCTGTCACAATAATTCCAGGTGGAGGTCTTTTGCTAAATTTTTTTTTAAAATGATTGCCAATCATTGTTCTACCAATGATAACCGTAGTGATTATCAGAAAAAATATTATTAATATTGATATAATTTTAGTTGATCTTTTCATTTAATTAATCCGTATTCACTCCAAGAGCCATCATAAATGGTAGGCATATATTTAGTATTTATCAAAGAATATGCAAGAGCTAAAACAGTTGCAGTAACACCTGAACCACAGCTAAACACCACATTATTATCTTGAGTATATATAATTTTTTTAAATATTTTATTTAATTCTTCAATATCTTTAAAAGTATTATTATTTTTATTAATTAGCTTGTTAAAAGGGAGACAACTAGAGCCCTCAATAGAGCCACTTCTTACATTTGATCTCGGTTCTGGAGAATTACCCTCGAACCTTTCCAAGCTTCTTGCATCAATCAATTTAAATTTTTTTAAAACAATATTTTTTTCAATTTCAATTTTAGATTTTACCATGTTCGAATTCACTTTTGCTTTGTACTTACTTTTATTAATAGTTGTTTGAGAATTCACAGTTGGTTTTCCTTCTTGATTCCATTTTTTTAAACCACCATTTAATACAGAAACTAAAGATGGCTCATGGCCAAAATATATGAATGTGTACCAACACCTACACGAGCTAATTAAGTCAGAATTATCGTAGATAACTATTTTATCATTATTCGAAATTCCTAAATTAGATACAATACCCTCCCAGATTTTGAGTGATGGCAACATGTGAGGTAAATCAGTTTCTTGATCAGAATTTTTATCTAAATCAAAAAAAATAGAATTTATGATATGTTCTTTGCAATACTCTTCTTTTGCATTTCTTTTTTGGTTTGGTAAGTGCCACGAACTATCAATTATTTTTACATTATCAAGATTTTTAAATAACCAATCAGTTTCGACTAAAGACATTAAAATCTGTTTTTATCAAAATATTTCTGATGATATTCTTCAGCTTTAGTATAATTTTTAATTTCTGAAACCTTGGTAGTAATTTTGGACTCAAACTTTTTATTTAATTTATCTATCATGGATAAGGAAATATTTTTTTGCTTATCGTTATTATAAAAGATTTCACTTCTATATTGGGTTCCAATATCTACACCTTGTCTATTTAAAGTTGTTGGGTCATGAAATTCAAAAAAAAGTTCTATAATTTGCTCGAATGATATTTTTTCTGGATCAAAAGTTAGCTTAACAACCTCGGCATGATTTGTTTCTCCTGTACATACATCTTTGTAAGTTGTATTAGGCATTTTTCCCCCACAGTACCCAACTTCAGTTTCAACTATGCCTTCTATTTTACTAAATTTTTTTTCTGGTCCCCAAAAACAACCCAGACCTAAAACAGCTATTTCCATTGATTATTCCTCATTTTTAATTAAAGATAATATTATGCTTTCCAAAAATCAATTAGGTTTTTTTTACATGCTCATATCAGTATGTGCATTCTCTTTAATGGACGTTATTGTTAAGTGGTCAGATCACTACCCAGTTGGGCAAGTTTTATTTTTTAGAGGCTTTTGTGGCATTATTCCCATACTATTTCTTATTCCAAAAGATAGATTCATTGATTTTTATAAAACTGAAAGACCTTTTCTACATTTAAAAAGATGTCTTGCAGGTTTAATTGCATTAATTTCAATATTTATTGCGCTTAGAAATCTACCATTGGCGACGGTTGTAAGTATTACTTTTGCAGCTCCAATATTTACAACAATATTTTCAATATTTTTACTAAATGAAAAAGTACGTCTATATAGATGGCTAGCCGTAGTAGTGGGATTCTTAGGAGTAATAATTATCTCAGAACCAGGATTTACCTCGTTAAATATTTACTATTTGTATCCAATAATTTTTTGTTTAGGATTATCTTATGTTGCTATAGCGATTAGAAAGTTATCTACTACGGAGCCTGTATGGTTAATCGGTTTTTTCTTCTCCTTTTCAATAATGATTTTAAGTTTTTTAACCTTTTATCAAGGGTGGAAAATGCCAAGCCTAATAGATTTATCTCTATTATCTATGATTGGAATTCTTGGAGGATTAGCAAATTTATGGCTTACACAATCTTACAAATATTCTGAGGTTAGCTTAGTAACGCCATTAAAATATTTAGCTTTAGTATTTGCAATAATTTTTGGATATTTTATTTGGGATGAAATTCCAACAATAAAAACACTAATAGGAGCATTTCTAGTGATTGCTTCGTCTTTTTTAATCTTTAGAAGAGAAATGTATTTAAAAAAACAAGTTTCTATCACAAGACATGAATAAACCACCTGTTTACTGGAATAGAGCAAAGAAATATCTTTCTAAAAAAGATTCTATTATGAAAAATTTAATAAATAGATTTTCAGATTCAAGTTTAACATCTCGTAAAGACATATTTTTTTCATTGTGTAAAAGTATTATAGGTCAACAAATAAGCGTAGCAGCCGCAAATTCAGTTTTTCTAAAATTTAAAAAAAAGTGTAATAACAAGATAAATGCAAAAACGGTTTCTAATTTAACCTTTAATCAATTAAAGAGTTGCGGATTAAGTCGGCAAAAAGTTTTAGGAATAAAAAGCTTAGCAAAACAAACGCTTAATAAATCTTTTAACCCAAAATTGATTGAAAGCATGGACGATGAGGAGGCTATTAATTACCTCTCTAATTTAAAACAGATCGGAAGATGGTCAGCTGAAATGATTCTTCTTTTTACCTACAATAGATCAAATATTTGGCCTGTTCAAGATATTGGTTTGTTGAGGGCAATTTCGAAAAATTATAAAAAAAAATATTTACCACCGGAAAAGTTTATCTCTTCACTTAAGAAAAAGTTTACACCTTATTGTTCAGTGGCAACATGGTATCTTTGGAGAAGTATTGATCCTGAAACTATTCAGTATTAAATCCTTCAATAACTTGCATATGCCTTTTTGTTGTTCCTTTAGCAATTTCCCAACCAGCCTTATACTCTTTAGAATTTTTACAATCCAAAGCTTTTTGGTAATTAGGAAATTCCCAAACGACTGTTCTAACAAAATCTTCACCCTCAAATGTTTGATGGTTACCACCTCTTATTAGCGGAACTCCACCAAAACTTTTGATAATAGGTGTAACAGTTTCTGCATATTTTTTTAAGTTTTCTTCATTTCCAACTTTATAATATACACTTACCCAATACCCTTTTTTCATATTAATCTAACCATTCCTTATATTTCTCTAAATTTAATTTAATAACATCTGGTAAATTTTCTATGTTATATTTCTCTAGTTTATCTCCAGTTCCAATTTTATTGACAGTTTTGTCAACTCTTAAATCATAAATTGCTTGTTTATTTTCCATAATTTTTTTTATACCTTCGGTGTTTAACGGTTCAATATCAAACTCCCTGTGGTGCAAATAAGATTTCAACTTATGTTCAATATCTTCTGCACTTTTTATGTTAGAAAAATGCCATCCACCATTGTCAATTATTTTAATACTTATATATTTATTGTTAGAGAACAATGTGTCTAATCTATAAAAAGGGTATTTTCTATCTTTAATGTTTCTAAGCCATTGAGGATTTATTAGGTTCTTTTTTTTACAAGCTTTAGTTCCCATCCACTCCATTTTAGGTAGTTTCAGATTAAATTTATAATAAAACATATCCTGCTTAAATAGAATAATTTTTTCTTTAATTGTTCTAATGTCTGTTGTTGAGATGTCTGGTATTTCATCTACGTCTGAAACTAAAATTATGTCTTCATCATCTGCATCTTTAATTCCCTCAGAAATGTAATTTCTTTGACTATTTTCTCTATGAGCGGCATTCATTATATACTTGTATGATTTTGTATCTTCGTCATCATTTTTCTGTATTTCTTTTACCTCACTTGGAATTTCATCATAAACTTTATAGATTATTTTGTCTTTGAATCTTTCAAATTTTTTTATGTCAAATTTTAATTTACGTTTGTCACCCCTGTGAGTGAAGCAAGATTCAATTATTACAAAATAGTCAACATATTGATCTAGATAATTTAGCCTTGTATCTAGTACTATTTCTTCATCAAAATACATAAAACAATCAAAAATTCTCATTCTGATCAATTGTTTTAATATAATTTTTGAAATAAATCGAAGAATAAATTAAATAATTAATAGATTATGAAAATAAAAATTAGCTTAATATTAATATTAAATTTTGTTGTATTTAATCAATCGTTTTCTAACGAAATGTTTAATCTAGGAAAAGAGATTTTTTTAAACAGTGGAAACTGTTCGACTTGTCATTCTCTCAAAGATGCTGGTTCATTAGCAAATGTAGGGCCAAATTTAAATGAGATTAGACCTGATATTGGAAGAGTTATAAATTCAGTAACAAATGGTATTGGTGTGATGCCAGCTATGCTTGGAATTCTATCTAATAAAGAAATCGAAGCAGTAGCATATTATGTTTCAGAGGCATCAATGAACTAACTTTAGATATTGTGATTTTTAATCCAATAATTTGCAATTTCCTCTCTTTTGCATATCCAAACTTTATCTTGACTAGTAATATAATCTAAAAATTTCTTAAGAGATTGTATCCGTCCAGGCTTACCTATTATCCTGCAATGTAAACCAATTGACATCATTTTAGGTTTATCTTTACCTTCATCATATAATGTATCAAAACTGTCTTTCAGATAATTAAAAAATTGATCACCAGAATTGAAACCTTGATTTGTTAAAAATCTCATATCATTATTATCGAGAGTATAAGGTATCATTAATTGTTTTTTACCCTTTTTAACTTCCCAATATGGTAGATCGTCATTATATGTATCGCTAGAATATAAAAAACTTCCATTTTCAATTACTATGTCTAAAGTATTAGGTCCACATCTGCCTGTGTACCATCCAGTAGGTTTTTTACCAAAAATTTTTTTAATACTATTAATAGCTTTTTCCATATGTTTTTTTTCAATCGCCTTAGAAATATTTTGATAATCAATCCATCTCCAACCATGGGAAGCAATTTCATAATTTGATTTTTTCATTTCATCGCAAATTTCAAGGTTTCTTTCTAGAGCCATACCAACTCCAAATATCGTTAAAGGAAGATTATATTTTTTGAATAATTCATGTATTCTCCAAAAACCAACTCTTGAACCATATTCATAAAGTGATTCCATATTAATATGTCTTCCCTTAATCGGTTTAGCACCAATTATCTCTGACAAAAAAATTTCAGAAAATTTATCTCCATGTAAAATAGAGTTTTCTGCACCTTCTTCATAGTTTAATACAAATTGTACTGCAATCCTTGAATTATTTGGCCATTTTACTTCTGGAGGGTTTGACCCATAACCTAGCATATTTCTTGGATACTTTTTTTTCATTTTGAGAGGTAAATTTTTTCTTTTTTAAATTT
>MDTA01015825.1_pt1 | contig 21618 bp, 18 predicted proteins | sample 811151 | NCBI WGS metagenome assembly MDTA01 (sample SAMN05326648, study PRJNA326480) | marine metagenome | isolation source: seawater | place: Indian Ocean: South | collected 2010 | reverse complement strand
CCACCCAAAGTTTGCGAGAGTGGCGGAATTGGTAGACGCGCTGGTTTTAGGTACCAGTACCTATGGTGTGAGAGTTCGAGTCTCTCCTCTCGTAATTTTGAGGATACTAATGGCTAAACTATATTTAGATGAGTTCAAAAAGAAACTCGATGATAAAAATCGTGTTGAATGGACTAATAAACCAAAGCATGTTAATAAATTCAAAGTTAATTTGAAAGAAAAGAAACTGTATTTCAAAAATATATTCAATAAATATATTGATAACAAGATTATAAAAAAGTGCGACAGATCATATGATATGTGTGCAATTAAATATGGTCCCAAATCCTCTCAAAAACAATCGACTCTAATACTTCAAGAATATGTAGAAGATAGTGAATCAGTAATAACTTGGGAATTTTTATTATTCGATAGAATCAATGAAGAATATATCGACTCTAAATTTTTTTCAAGTTCTGATGATGCTATTGCATATTTCATTGATAAAACTAAAAATATGATTAATAATTAATTCCCAATGGCTAATATAGTAACAATCAATGAAGATAATAATGAATTGAGGGTATCAGTGACGGTATCCAATAGTGAATATGATACTCACTATGAAAATGAATTAGAAAATATAGCTAAGAGCGCTAAACTCGATGGATTTAGAAAAGGAAAGGTACCAAAGAATATACTTAAGTCTAAGTATGATGCACAATGTCATCAAAAATCAATAAGCGATATAATTGATCTTCATACAAAAAAAATAAATTTAGAAAAAAATTTAGATCTTATAGAATCTCCAAGTGTAAAGTTAATAGAGACTCCTTCTAATAATAAAGAGCTTTCTTTTGAAATAACATTTAATAAAATGCCTGACATTGATATAGCTAAAATTAAAACTATAAAATTATCTATCCCAGAAGTAGATATTCAAGATGAGGATGTAAATACTGTGATTAGTAATATTCAAAAACAGAATTCAACTTGGGAGAGCTCTGATAAGCCAGCAGTGTCTGGAAATAAATTAGTGGTAGATTACGAGGGCAAGATTGATGGTAAAGATTTTGATAACAATAAACAGGAGGATTTTTCGTTTATAATTGATGAAATTATAAAGGGCGATAAAGCAACAGTTGAATTATTTAAACAATTTTCAGAACAGTGTTTGAATAAAACAGTGAACACAGAGGTGGAGTTTTCTCATAAGATGCCAAATGACTTTCCTGATAAGAATCTCTGTGGAAAAACGATAATTTATTACGTTATGATAAAAAAAATCTTAAATGGAAACTTGCCAAAACTCGATAAAGATTTTTTCACTAAGCTAGGTATTGATACAGAGGATATAAATATTTTCAAGCAAAGTGTTAAAAATCATATGGAATTTGAATTAAAAGATAAATTGATGTCATTGAAATACGGCCTAGTTAATGATGCACTAGTAAATGGGTTCATATTTGAGCCACCTAAAGCAATGGTTGAAAAACATGAAACTGAACTATCACAACAATACGCATCACTAAAGAATAATGATAAAGATATGTCTAAAGAGATTCATGATATTGCGGTTAAGAGAGTTAAGCTAAATATTATTTTTATAAGATTGGTAAAAGAAATTAATTCAGATATCAGTGATAATTCTGCAATAGATTTTTGCAATCAACAATCACCATCATTTAGAAGGTTTTATTCTGAGAAATTAAAAAAAGATAAATCTTCAACTTTAATGGACATAAAAAATAAAATGATAGAAAATGATATTATAGAATATGTTATTTCAAAATCTGATTTTACGATGCAGAAAAAAACATTTTCGGAGGTAATGGATGGATAAGACATATAATAATCTTGTACCTATGGTAGTTGAATCTTCCTCTAGAGGAGAGAGAGCCTACGATATTTACTCTAGACTTTTAAAAGAACGTATAATTTTTTTAACGGGCCCAATAGATGACAATATTTCAAATTTAATAGTTGCACAATTATTATTTCTAGAATCTGAAGATCCAAAAGCAGATATTTCCCTATATATAAATTCTCCAGGCGGAAGCGTAACAGCAGGTTTATCAGTTCTCGATACAATGAATTTTGTTAAGCCATCTGTAAGTACATTGTGTGTTGGACAAGCGGCTAGTATGGGTGCAGTTCTTTTAAGTGCTGGCGCTAAAGGTAAAAGGTTCTGTCTGTCTAATTCACGAGTAATGATTCACCAACCTCTAGGATCTTTCCAAGGTCAAGCAACAGATTTTGATATCCAAGCTAAAGAGATATTGAGCATTAGAAAGCGACTAAATGATATTATGTCTAAAAATACAGGACAAACTATAAAAAAAATTGAATCAGATACTGAAAGAGATAATTTTATGAATTCTTCTGAAGCTCTCAAATATGGTATTATCGACCAAATTCTAACAGCCAGGAAATAGGGCGCTATAAGTACGTAAAAATTTGATTTAAACCTTATTCGTTGTATACTGAAATTAGGTATTTTTTATGGAAGATAATACAAAAAATTCATCCAAATTATTACACTGTTCTTTTTGTGGTAAAAATCAGAATGAAGTCGGCAAATTAATTGCTGGACCTTCTGTCTTTATATGTGATGAATGCGTAGATTTATGTAATGAAATCATCAGTGATGAATTAGAAGAAAAATCCTCCAAGTCGAGAGACAAATTACCAAAACCACAAGAGATCAACTCAATTTTAGATGACTATGTTATAGGCCAAGCTTATGCTAAAAAAGTTTTATCTGTGGCAGTCTACAATCATTATAAGAAATTAAACCTTAGTAATAAAAAAAATGACGTAGAGCTCAATAAAAGTAATATTCTTTTGATTGGACCTACAGGTTCTGGTAAAACACTATTAGCTGAGACACTCGCTAGATTACTTAATGTGCCGTTTACTATTGCAGATGCTACGACTTTAACTGAGGCAGGATATGTTGGAGAGGATGTCGAGAACATTATACAAAAACTTCTCCAAAAATGTGATTATGATGTAGAAAAGGCACAGACTGGCATAGTTTACATAGATGAAATCGATAAAATTTCAAGAAAATCAGACAATCCATCCATAACTAGAGATGTATCCGGAGAGGGTGTACAGCAGGCACTGCTGAAGCTTATTGAGGGTACAATTGCTTCTGTCCCCCCACAAGGAGGTAGAAAGCATCCACAGCAAGAATTTCTTCAAGTTGATACATCAAACATGCTATTTATTGTTGGTGGTGCATTTTCTGGATTAGATAAGATAATTAATCATAGAAAAAATAACACCGGTATAGGATTTTCTGCAAAAGTTAAAGACATACAAAAAGATAAAACTTTTTCTGAGAGTATTAGTCACGTAGGACCGGAAGACCTAATCAAATTTGGTTTGATACCTGAATTTGTTGGACGCCTACCAGTCGTTGCAACTTTGGATGAGTTAGATGAAAAATCATTAATACAAATTTTAACTAAACCAAAAAATGCACTTGTGAATCAATATAAAAAATTATTTGATATGGAAAGCTGCGAGTTAGAGTTTCGACCAGATGCGTTATCAGCTATAGCAAAGAAAGCTATGGAAAGAAAAACGGGCGCCAGAGGATTAAGAACATTAATGGAAAATATCCTCCTTGATACGATGTATGACCTACCATCTGAAGACGATATTACTAAAGTCGTTATAGACAAAAATGTTGTTAATACTTCATCAAAGCCATTGTTGATTTATAAATCGAAAACATCAGAAAAAGAAGCTAGTAAGTCTTGATTATTAGACTTTTAGCCATATATATATAATATGAGTAAAAAAAATATATCTTTACCTCTCCTCCCACTGAGAGACGTTGTTGTATATCCGAATATGGTTGTGCCCCTTTTCGTTGGCCGCGAACTTTCTATCAAGTCACTAGAAAAGTCTATGAATGATTATGATAAAAATATTGTTTTAGTAACTCAAAAAAGCGCCGAAATAGATACACCTAATAAATCTGATTTGTATAAGATCGGTACTGTTGCAAACATCCTACAACTCCTGAAGCTTCCAGATGGAACAATGAAAGTATTAGTAGAAGGATCGTCTAGAGTTGAGATTAAGGATGTAAATGACGAGAATGGATTATCATGCACTTTCAATTATGTATCGCAAAATGATGATTTTACAAGTAATCAGTATGATGCTTTGTTTAGAACATTAGAGGATACTTTTTCCCAGTATGTTAAACTTAACAAAAAGGTACCGCCTGAAGTCATATCATCTATAACAGGTATAGATGATTTATCTAAACTAGCAGATAGTATAGCTGCTCATATGACATTTAAACTTGATGAGAAGCAGAAAGTTCTTGAACTATTTGAGATTAAAAGTCGCTGTGAATTCTTAATAAAGTCTATGGAAGGAGAGTTAGACATACTTCATGTGGAGAAAAAAATAAGAAGCCGAGTCAAATCACAAATGGAGAAAAGTCAGAGAGAATACTACTTGAATGAGCAAATGAAAGCAATTCAAAAAGAACTTGGAGAGATTGGTGACGATAGCTCAGATTTAGATCAACTAATGAATAAAATAAATACAGTTGGATTAAATGAGGAAGCTAAAGAAAAAGCATTAAGTGAGTTTAACAAATTAAAAATGATGTCTCCAATGTCAGCTGAAGCCACTGTTGTTAGGAACTATCTTGACATCTTGGTTGGTTTGCCATGGAAGACCTCGACGAAGATATCCACAGATATGAAAGTAGCTAATGATGTTCTCGAAGATGATCACCATGGACTTGAAAAGGTAAAAGAGAGAATTTTAGAGTACTTAGCTGTTACTAAACGCGTTAACAAACTAAAAGGACCTATACTTTGCTTGGTAGGCCCTCCTGGAGTTGGAAAAACTTCACTCGGACGATCAATAGCAAGATCAACAGGAAGGAAATTTATTAAAATGTCACTAGGTGGCGTCCGTGATGAAGCAGAAATTCGTGGTCATCGTAAAACTTACATTGGATCTATGCCAGGTAAAATTATTCAAAATCTCTCAAAAGTAAAAACAAACAACCCATTATTTTTACTAGATGAAATTGATAAAATGGCAATGGATTTTAGAGGAGATCCATCATCTGCATTATTAGAAGTATTAGATCCAGAACAAAATAATACTTTTAATGATCACTATCTAGAAGTAGATTTTGATCTATCAGATGTCATGTTCATTGCTACTGCAAACTCTGTCGATACTATTCCTGCACCGTTGTTGGATCGTATGGAAATAATAAGACTACCTGGCTATACAGAGAATGAAAAATTAGAAATTGCAAAAAAATACCTAATTCCAAAACAATATAAGCTAAATGGTTTGAAGTCATCTGAAATTTCTCTATCAGTTCATTGCATCAAGGATATTATACGTCATTATACAAGAGAAGCAGGCGTTCGTAACTTAGACCGTGAGATAAACAAAATATGCCGCAAAGTTGTGAAGCATATATTGATGAACAACACTAAAAAAATTAAAATTACTCCAGCTGAACTTGAAGATTATCTTGGAGTTAGAAAGTTCACTTCCGCTTCTATAGAGAAAAAAGATATGATAGGACAAGCAAATGGATTAGCTTGGACCTCAGTTGGCGGTGAAATATTAAGAATTGAATGCGTAGCAATGACAGGAAAAGGAAAGGTCACACAAACTGGTCAATTGGGCGATGTTATGCAAGAATCTATTAAAGCTGCCATCACTGTTGTAAAGACAAGATCCAGCTCTTTGGGAATAGATATGGAAAATTTTGAAAAACAAGATATCCACATCCATGTACCAGAAGGGGCGACACCTAAGGATGGACCTAGTGCAGGTATAACTATGGCGTTAGCCGTTGCTTCTACCTTATCAGGTATACCTATCAGATCTGATATAGCTATGACTGGTGAAATAACCCTTAGAGGAGAAGTATTAGAAATTGGTGGTTTAAAAGAAAAACTTCTGGCCGCCTTACGTTCAGGCATAAAAGAGGTAATAATCCCTCAAGAAAATGAAAAAGACCTGAAAGAGCTACCTGAAATCATAAAACAGAAAATAAGGATTCATCCAGTGAAATTCGTAGATGAAGTTTTTACTCTAGCACTAAAAAATAAACCTATTAAATCAAAAAATAAGCAGCGACGAGCTGTTGTACACAAAAATGATAAATCAGATGTTTCAAAAAACTTACAGTAGTTAGCATATTTCTTTTTTACAGTAAATAAAAATATTCAGGATAAAATATATCTTTTTTATTCAATTTTCACCTTTTTAGACAATATTGTTGTAGAATTAGGAAATGTTGATAACGAAATCAACATTCTAAATCTGTATTAAAGAGGTGTTACATATGAATAAAGCAGAATTTATCAATGCTGTATCTGAGGCAGCAGGAAGTAGTAAATCAGAAGCTACAGCTCATGTCGAAGCAATGATTAATGTTGTTACTGATGCACTTAAAGGTGATAATGAAGTTACATTGGTTGGATTTGGAACATTCAAAGCGAAAAAGAGAGAAGCTAGAACAGGAAGAAATCCTCGTACTGGTGAATCTATCCAGATAGCCGCATCAGTTGTTCCATCATTTAAAGCTGGTAAAGCTTTCAAGGATGCTCTTAATTAGTAGTTCTAATTAAGGGTGCTTAGCTCAGCTGGTTAGAGCGCCGCCCTTACAAGGCGGAGGTCGTAAGTTCGACTCTTACAGCACCCACCGAAAATATTTCTAAGAAGCAGCATATGCTGCTTCTTTAGTTATATGGTTTTATGCTAATATATTGTCACTACGGAGGCGTAGTTCAGTTGGTTAGAATGCCTGCCTGTCACGCAGGAGGTCGAGGGTTCGAGTCCCTTCGTCTCCGTTTAAATAAATATTGCTATGCTTTCATATATAAGAGATAAACTTAAGACATGGGTACTTGGATTAGTAGTCATTCTAATTGGTATACCATTAATCTTTCTTGGTGTTGGTGATTACGGGTCTAATCAGGAAAGATATGCATTTAAAGTAGATGATAATGAAGTACCTAGAACAGTAGTATTACAAGAAATGGCTCAATTTAAAGATGTATTAAGAAAAAATTATAATAATTCGATACCACCATTATATACAAATGAATTTATTAAAAAAATCACTATCAACAATCTTATTAGAAGAAATATAGAAAATACAATTTCTAAAGATCTGTCGTTAGTCTATAGTGATAATTCTATTATTAATGAAATCCAAAATACATCATCATTTAGAGATGATAGTGGATTTAATCCAAGCCTTTATAAAAGAAGATTATTTCTTATTAATATGAGTCCTGAAATATATGAGCAGTATATTTACCAAAAAGGTGTGCGTGAGCAACTTAGGGAATCGATTACTAATAGTTCTTTTATAACAACTATAGATAAAAAATTAAATATTACATCTAATTATGCACAGAAAACTGGAGAAATTGTATCACTTAAAATGTCAGATATTAAAAATGAAATAAATATTTCGCTAGATGACATTAATAATTATTATGAGCAAAACAAGTCTTCATTCTTATCTAATGAAGCTGCATCTTTTTCGTACCTAAGACTAAAAAAATCAGATTATGTCAACTCCATCAAAATCTCTGATAGCGAAATAGATTCTCAATATCAAAAAAACTTAGCATCAGGAGCTTATGATTTACCTAATAAATATGATATTAATCACGTGGTTTTTCCAATCAATACAAATAAGGCTGAAGTCCTAGAGAATGCAAAAGAAGCTCTAATAGATATTAAGAACGGTAAAACATTTGATTATATTGTCAATAAATATACTGTCGATGAAGATACTAAAAATAATAATGGTTTACTTTCCAATGTTTCAATCAGTGATCTTCCTGATGTCATAAGCTCTAGTATAAGAGATATGGAGCCATCTCAAGTAAAACTTATTACCACTGAAGATAATGCCATTCATTTAATAAAATTATTATCTATTCAAACTAATATAAAGAAAAATGAATTAACTGTTAAAAAAAATATTAAAAATCAACTAAAAAATGATAAAGGATCTAAGCAATATTTTACAGTCATTGACAAAATCAAAGATAAATTATACTCAGATAAGTTAGAACTATCAGAAGTTTCAAAAAATTTTAATATAAACCTAACTACGACTCCATTTTTGAATAAAACTTCAACATATATTGATATTCCAAACGAAGTTATTACAAAGTTATTTTCATCCATAAATACTAATCTGTATCCACCGATCTATATCGATAATAATGATATTCTCTTTATTAAAAAGAATGAATATCAAGCACCGAAACAGATTTCTTTAAAAGATTCCGAGGATGCAATCAAAGCTTTGTTATTTTCAAGAAAGTTAGCTGATCTTACAGATAAGCGAGCAAATGAAACCTTAAATTATTTAAATACAGCAGTTAATCCTAAAACAAAATCATTTTCAGTTTATAAATATGATAAAAAGTATAGTGAAGAAATTTCAAATATAATTAATAATCAGAAGATAGGCCAAAAATTCTTATCTTATAAACTAAAATCAGGGGATTATATATTTTTACGTCTAGACTCTATTAATTTTGATAATATTGATAATAATAGAGTAATTGAGGATAATTTTCTTGATTATATCGAGAACACTCAATCCGAGTCAGATTATAATAATTTATACATTACTAAGTATGATGAATACGAGATTGATATTAATCAAGAATTTTTGTATCAATAACCAACGATATTATAGCCGTTGTCTACGTATATTATCTGTCCTGTAATTGCAGTCGAGTAATTAGAAATTAAAAAACACGCCGTATTAGCTACATCATCACTTTTAATATTTTTCTTAATTGGAGACTTTTCCTCATAAATTTCTAATATTTTGTTAAAACCACTTATTCCTGCAGCAGCTAATGTTTTTATCGGTCCAGCAGAGATGGCATTTACTCTGATTTCTTTTTCTCCGAGAGAATCAGCAAGATATCTAACGCTTGCTTCTAGACTAGCTTTTGCTAAACCCATTACATTATAATTTTCAATTACTTTTTGCGCTCCCAGATATGATAGCGTTACTATAGATCCTGATGTATTTATATTTTCACTAAATGCCTTTGACAAAGCTGTTAAACTATAAGAACTAACATCATGCGCTATTTTAAATCCCTCTCTGGATATATTATCAAGATATTTTCCAGCTAATGCCTCACGTGGCGCAAATGCAGCAGAGTGAATTATTCCATCTAAATTCCCATAGTCATTTATAACGTTTTCTTTAAGGGCAATTATTTCTAAATCTTGAGATAAATCGCATTGATATGCTGTAGTTTTTATACCTATTTCATCCTTTAATTTTATTACCCGATCTTTTAATCTATCATTTTGAAATGTAACAATTACATTAGCATTCTCTTCATGAAATTTTTTAGCTATTGCATAAGAAATAGATCTATTGCTAGCAATGCCTGTAACTAAAACATTTTTTCCATTTAGATTCATAATATTGACTTAATATAGTACATTATAGAATGATGAGATTAAAGACCGCAATTAGCTTAATATTAATCCTAATATTACAAAGTCAATATCTTTATGCGCAGCAGTCCATGAGTATTGGTTATGAGCCAAAATATCAGGATTTTAGACATTTTGACTATGTTAATACTAATGCTCAAAAAGGTGGGGATATTGTTATTTCGGCTTTTGGTACATTTGATTCACTAAATCCTTTCCTACTAAAATCTTTACCTCCAGCACAAATAAGTAATTTGTTGTTTGATACACTTATGCATAGAAGTTTAGATGAACCGTCATCAAGCTATGGTCTTATTGCCGAGTCATATATACTTGCCAATGATAGGCTTTCTGTAATCTTTAATATAGATAAATCTGCAAGATTTTCAAATGGAGATAAAATAACAGCATTTGATGTGAAACAGTCTTATGAGCTGTTGATATCTGATTCTGCACATCCTCAGTATAGAATATATTGGTCAGATATTGATACAGCTAATGTAATTGATGAATCTACAATTCAATTTACTTTTAAGAGAAGAAATCCTGAACTGCACATGATTATCGGTGATTTACCAGTGTTTTCAAAATCATGGTTAAATGAAACTAACTTTTCAACCACAACAAAAAAATTACCAATTACAAGTGGGCCATATAAAATTAAAAGTTATGATACAGGAAAGTTTATTATTTATGAGAGAGACAAAACATATTGGGCATCAAACAAAGCTGTAAGGAAATTTATGTATAATTTTGATCTTATTACAATCAAATATTATAAAGATATGACTGTTGCTCTTGAGGCTTTCAAAGCTGGAGAATATGATTACATCCACGAAAACCATTCTAAAAGGTGGGCAAGAGATTATAATGGTCCAAACTTTTTATCTAAAAAAATAATAAAAAAAGAATTAGTTCATAAAAATAATGCTGGTATTCAAGGTTTTGCATTTAATACCAGAAGAAGCATGTTTAAAGATAAAGAGTTTAGGAAAGCAATTTCACTAGTTTTTGATTTTGAATGGTCAAATAAAAATTTATTTTATAATCAATATTTAAGATCATATAGTTTTTTTTGTAATAGCGAATTATCTGCAAACAATAAACCTGAAGAATCAGAATTTATATTAGCGAAACAACTTGATATTAATTCTAAATTTATAAAAGACAAGACTAATCTTCCAATCAATAATGACCCCAAAACTTATAGACAGTCATTAATTAGCGCAAAAGAAATACTAGATAATCTTGGATATTACGTTAAAGACAACAAGTTGTATACTCCTGATGGATATATTGTTGAAATAAACTTTTTACTTGCTCAGAAAGGATTTGAGCGAATTTTAGCTCCATTTGGACACAACCTTAAAAGACTCGGTATTACATTAAATTATAGAACTGTAGATTTATCTTTATATCAACGCCGACTAGATAACTATGATTATGATATGACTGTTGTTAGCTATCCACAATCACAATCACCAGGTTCTGAACTAATAAGCATGTTCCATTCTAAAAGCGCTGAGAGACAGGGTGCTTTTAACTTTGCAGGTATAAAAGATGAAAAAATTGATAAGATTATTGATAAGATCATATATACCGAGGATCGTGATGAGATGATAGTAGCAGCTAAGGTTCTCGACAGGTTATTATGGAATGATTTTTATTTGATTCCCAACTGGTTTATCAATACTCATAGAATTGCATATTATGATGAATTTAAGTACCCAAAAAAATTACCTCTTTATTACCAAGCTACAAATTATATTTTACAAACCTGGTCAAAAAAATGATTATCTATATATTTAAAAGACTTCTTTTAATGATACCAACATTACTTGGCATACTATTTCTAACATTTCTTATAATCCAATTTGTTCCGGGAGGGCCGGTAGAGCAACTAGTCAATAAACTATCAGGATTAGACTCTATAACCGAATCCAGCTCTTCCACGAACTTATACAGAGGTTCTAATGGGTTGACCGAAGAGCATATTGCTCAACTAAATAAATTCTATGGCTTTGATAAATCTTTTACAGAAAGATTTTTAATTATGATTTCTAATTATTCAGTTTTCGATTTAGGTGAAAGTTATTTTCATAATCAAAGCGTATCGGAATTAATTTTAAGTAAATTACCTGTTTCTATTAGCCTTGGCGTGTGGTCATTTATAATAGTTTATCTGGTAAGTATTCCACTGGGCATTAAGAAAGCAGTTAGAGATGGCAGTAACTTTGATATATTTTCTAGCACTCTTGTTCTTATAGGATATGCAATACCAGGTTTTGTTTTGGGCATAGGTTTAATTGTTTTGTTAGGTGGAGGAAGCTTTTTTGATTTGTTTCCGACAAGAGGATTAGTATCTGATAATTGGGATGAACTATCTATTTTAGGAAAAATATTAGACTACTTGTGGCATCTTGTTCTGCCAATATTATGTATGGTAATCGGTAGTTTTGCTGTTATGACTATGCTAACAAAAAATAGTTTCATTGATGAAATAAATAAGCTTTATGTTACTACCGCAAGAGCTAAAGGGTTAAGTGAAAATGAGGTACTCTATAAACATGTCTTTAAAAATGCAATCATACCAATTCTTACAGGTTTCCCTGCACAGTTTGTATCAGCCTTTTTTACTGGAAGTATATTAATTGAAACAATTTTTTCCCTCGATGGTATTGGTTTATTATCTTATGAGTCTATTTTACAAAGAGATTATCCTGTAGTTATGGGCACTTTATTTATATTTACACTTATAGGTCTCTTTACAAAATTAATAACAGACATAATGTATGTTTATGTAGATCCTAGAATTAAATTTACATCTTCAGAGTCTGAGAGGAATTTATAATTGAATACTTACGATATAATTTGGATAAAATTTAAAAATAATAAAAGAAGTATATATTCGCTTTATATATTTTTAATTCTTTTTAGTATTAGTTTGTTTGCTGAAATAATTAGTAATGACAAACCTCTGTTAATGAAAATCGATGATAGAATATATTCTCCATATTTTTATTCTTATGTAGAAAAGGATTTTGGTGGGAGGCTTGAAACTTCACCAGACTACAAAGGATATTTCATGCTTGAACTTTATAAAAAAGATAATAATTGGGTTGTTTTCCCTTTGAATCCACATTCATATAATTCTATAAATCTCAATACTATTAGTCCAAACCCATCTCCGCCATCAGATCAAAATCTTTTAGGAACAGATGATAGAGGTAGGGATGTGCTTGCACGTCTAATCTATGGCTTTAGAATATCTGTAGTATTTGCATTTATTCTCACCGGAATAGGAATTGTGATAGGTATATTTCTTGGTGCATTACAAGGGTATTTTGCAGGTAAAACAGATTTATATATTCAAAGGTTTATTGAAGTTTGGGGTTCAATGCCTGAATTATATATTTTGATAATTTTCGCTTCTATTTTTGAGCCGAGTATTTTACTTTTAATTTTATTGTTATCTTTATTTGGCTGGATAAGTTTATCAGATTATGTGAGAGCTGAATTTCTTAAAGGTAGAAACATGGAATATGTTCTAGCTGCCAAGACACTTGGCTTGACAGATTGGCAAATAATAATGAGACATATATTACCAAATAGTCTTATATCTGTTGTGACATTTCTACCTTTTAGGATAAGTGGTGCAATTCTAATATTAACTAGTCTCGATTTTCTAGGGCTTGGTGTACCTCCAACAACACCCAGTTTAGGTGAATTATTATCTCAAGGTAAAGACAATATTTCAGCATGGTGGCTATCGCTTACCACATTTATTGTCCTCGTAGGCACTTTACTTCTTTTAATATTTATTGGAGAAGGTATTAGAGAATCAATCAGTGGTAAGTCAAAATGAAAATTTTAGAATTTATTAATTATAGTCTTTCATTATCAAAATCATCTGAAGCTCTACTAAGCGATATTTCATTTAAAGTTTCACAAGGAGAATCTATCGGGATAGTTGGAGAATCTGGATCAGGAAAGTCTATTACCGCACTATCTGCCCTTGGACTGCTTGATAAAACGGTCTTTAAATCTACTGGAGGAGAAATAAAATATGGTAATAAAAGTATATTAAGTATGAGTGATGGCGATCTCAATAGAATACGAGGTGATGAAATGACTATGATTTTTCAAGAGCCAATGTCTTCTCTAAACCCTGTGCAAACCATTGAAACACAAATTAATGAATCTGCTAAACTATCAATACATGATATAAACGCAGATCATATCAAACAAGCTTTTGAAAACGTTGGATTGACTAATGCTGAAAAAATACTTAAAAGTTATCCACATATGCTTTCAGGGGGGCAAAGACAAAGAGCAATGATTGCCATGTCTATTATAAGAAAACCAAAGTTATTAATTGCAGATGAACCTACAACAGCATTGGATGTAACACTCCAAAAACAAATTCTAGATACTCTGAATAGACTCAAAAACCAATTAGATATGTCGATGATATTAATATCTCATAACATAAATCTTGTAAGACTATATTGTGATTACATCATTGTAATGAAGGAAGGTAAAATAGTTGAACAGAATACATCTAAAGAGATATTTAAAAACCCTAAAAATAAATATACAAAAAAACTTGTAAACTTTAATAAATCAGAGTTTAGAGAGAGGCAAATTACTAACGAAAATAGGGTGCTCGATACTACAAATCTCTCCTGCTCATATTTAGTCAAGGATAGTTTATTCAAAAAAAATAAATTATATTTTGATGCATTAAAAGATATAAATATTAATATAAATGAAGGGGAATCAGTTGGCATTGTTGGAGAGTCTGGTTCTGGAAAAACAACATTTGCAATGTCTATTATGCAGCTATTAGCATACGAAGGAAAAATTAAGATTTGTAGTAATATTGACAAAAAAAAATTGATTAAAAATCGTCAACTTAGAAAATATTTTCAAATTGTTTTTCAAGATCCTTTTAATTCATTATCTCCAAGAATGAATATCATGCAAATCTTATCGGAAGGATTACAGACTCTTATGAATATCACTGATATTGATAAAATAATGACAATGTGCACTGACATATTGAACGAGGTTGGCCTTGGTGAAGAAATGCTTTTAAGATATCCTCAAGAATTCTCAGGTGGACAACGACAAAGAATTGCAATCGCACGAGCGTTAATACTTAAGCCGAAATTACTTATTTTGGATGAACCAACCAGCGCATTAGATATACTTGTTCAAGAGAGTATTGTGAATCTTTTACTTAGCCTGCAAAGTAAATATAATTTATCATATTGCTTTATAAGCCATGATCTAAGTCTAATTAAAAAAGTCTGTCATAGAATATATGTTATGAAAAATGCAACTATTGTCGAGAATGGATCTACTAGAGATATATTTTTAAACCCTAAAAACAAATATACAAAAGATCTTATTGAAGCATCATTAATTTGAATTAAAAACTCTACACAATAATTCAGTATAAACATCAACAAGTGTGTTCAGCTTATTAATATTTACACACTCATTAGTTTTATGTATAGTTTCATTTGTTAGACCAAATTCAATAACTTGATTGCATACTTTTGCCATAAACCTACCATCTGATGTTCCTCCGTTTGTACTTACAACAGTATCTATACCACATATACTTTTGATAGAATCTTTACAATGATTTAAAAGTTCTTTTTGAGTAGTAAGGTATGGCTCTCCAGAATGTTTCCATTCGATATCATATTTAACTTCACATTTTTCTATTGCATTTACAATCTTATTTATAATTTCATTATGAGTTGTTTCTGTAGAGTATCTGATATTGAATGTTATTTTAGTGGATCCAGGTATAACATTATCAACACCTGCTCCTCCAAGTATATTTGATATTTGAAATGATGTTGGTGGAAAGAACTCATTTCCTTGATCAAATTCTATTTTTAGAAGCTCTTCTATTACACGAGATGACTCATGAATAGGATTTAATGCTTTTTCTGGATAAGCAACATGTCCTTGGATACCTTCTATTGTGAGATATCCTGATATTGAACCTCTTCTACCATTTCTTATTACATCTCCAATCTCATCACTTGAAGAGGGTTCGCCTACTAAGCAGTAATCAATTTCACTATCTTTAAAAATATTTTCTTCCACTAATTTTCTAATTCCAAATACTGCATCTCCTTCTTCATCCCCTGTCAGTATTATTTTAATTGAACCTTTAAATTCATTATCTTGAGTAAAAGATTTTACAGCTGATAAAAAACTCGCTATGCCGCCTTTCATGTCGGACGTACCTCGGCCTATTAAATAGTTATCTTCTTTTGATAAAATAAATGGATCTGACTTCCAGGTGCTTTTATCACCAGGAGGAACTACATCAGTGTGACCTACAAATGCCAATACAGGCTTTTCATCTCCCAAAGTGCATATCATGTTTTTAACATTACCATATTTATAAAACTTTGTTGTAAAACCTAATTCTTCAACAAAGGTAGATATATATTCCTGACAATCTGTATCATCTGGTGTTATTGATTTATATTTAACTAAATCTTCTAGGATATTTTCTACATTTTTACTTGTACTCATTTATGTCCTCTTCTGATCTAAGTGTTAGTACATCAAAGCCATTATTTGTTACTAATACAGTATGCTCATATTGTGCAGAAAGTTGATGGTCCCGAGTAACCACAGTCCATCCATCACTAAGGGTTCTTGTCCCATACCCTCCCGCATTTATCATTGGTTCTACTGTAAATATCATTCCTTCTTCTATAACTAATCCACTACCTCTTTTACCATAATGAAGAATCTGTGGACTCTCATGAAAATTTTTCCCAATGCCGTGACCACAATATTCTCTTACTACAGAAAAGTTATTTGATTCTGCATACTCCTGAATTGCTGCTCCAATGTCTCCTAATCGAGCTCCTGGTTTAATTTCTTTGATACCTCTTATCATAGATTCTCGTGTAACATTACAAAGCCTATCAGCTAAAGTATTAGTTTTACCAACAAGAAACATTCTACTTGTATCACCATGGTAACCATCTTTAATAACAGTTACATCAATATTTATAATATCACCGTTCTTAAGTTTTTTGGAGTTTGATGGAATTCCATGACAAACTTGATGGTTTATTGATGTGCAAATAGATTTAGGAAAACCTTTATAGTTTAATGGTGCAGGGATAGCATCTTGAGTATTCACAATATACTCGTGACAAAGTTCGTCTAATTCGCCTGTAGTTATCCCTGGTTTTACATGTTCCTTTATCATCATAAGAACATCTGATGCCAATCTTCCAGCAACACGCATTTTTTCGATTTCAGCACTTGATTTAATGTAATCGCTCATATATTTAGAATATTAGGTTAATTTTTATAAAAATATCAGTTTTCTATTGTTGAATACACCCAAATATGATACAACACTTTATGAATTTTATTGGAGTATTTTTTATATGGTAGCATTATCAATTAAAGAAATGATTGATGCTGGAGTGCATTTTGGCCATCGATCTAAGTATTGGAATCCAAAAATGCAACCGTACATATACACAACTCACAAAAAACTTCATATTATTAATCTTGAAAAAAGCTCTGAATGTTTCAAGCAGGCAGGGAAGTATATAGAAGATTTAATGTCTAATAATGGAACAATCATGTTTATCGGCACAAAAAGAGCTGCATCAAACATAGTTCAGAAATATGCAGACCAGACATCGATGCCTTATGTTAATAATAGATGGTTAGGTGGACTGTTAACTAACTTTAATACTGTTAAACAATCTATTGCGAAGCTTGATAACCTTAGAAATAAATATAAAAATCAAAGAATTTATAATTTTACAAAAAAACAAGCGATCGACTTAAAAAGAGAAATTGAAAGATTAGAAAAAAATCTTCTTGGGGTACAGAACTTGAGTAAATTGCCTGATGCGCTTTTCGTTATAGATACTCGTTATGAAAGAATAGCTATACAAGAAGCAAACAAACTTAATATACCTGTTATTGCTTTAGTTGATTCAAATAACTCTTTTGAAGGGGTAGACTATATGATTCCTGCAAATGACGATGCAATGTCTTCAATTGATTTATTCATGAATGCTATAGCTAAAATTATTATGAATTCTAAATCTAAAAAAAGTCGTCAAAACTAAGACAAATACAAAAACTGACAAGCAGTCAATTAAATCTAAAAAAGTCATTAAGGCAGATGAAGTAAAAAAAGTTTCAAGTGATAAGTCATCTAAGAAAACATCTACTAAACCAAGCGCTAAGAAAACTGCAAAGCCCAAGAAGGAGAATGATGATGACTAATGCAATGGATCTTGTAAAACAGCTGAGAGAAATTACTGGAGCAGGAATATTAGATTGTAAAAAGTATCTCGAAAGAGCAAATAATGATCTTGATGAAGCAATTAAATTGATCCGTTCAGAAGCAGGAGTCAAAGCTAACAAAAAAGGCTCACGTATTGCTGCAGAAGGTATAGTAGGGTTCTATGAAAATGATACTCATATGTTAATTCTAGAATTGAATTCTGAGACAGACTTTGTTGCAAGAAGTGATGATTTTATAAAACTTTCCTCTGATTTATCAAATCTTCTCTTAAATGATTCATTTGATAAAGTTGAAGATAAAATTTCTAACGAAATTAGCTCTGTAATATCTAAACTGGGAGAAAACATTAAACTGCGAAGACATAAGAAAATTGAAAAAAATAATCATATGTACGGGTATACTCATAATAATAAAATTACTGCTATTGTCGAACTTCAAAAAGATAATGAACATTTAGCCAAAGATATTTGTATGCAAGTTGTAGCCTCTAATCCCTTAGCTCTTGATGAATCATTAATAGATCAAAATATCCTTGACTCTGAAAAAGAAATATACAAAAAGGAATTAGACAAAATAGATAAAAAAGATGATATCAAAAGAAATATCCTCGAAGGGAAAATGAAGAAATTTATCAATGAGAACACCTTATTAAATCAGCCTTTTGTAAAAGATCCATCTACAACTCTAGCAAAATTACTTAAAGATAATCAAATTCTATCATTTTTTAGATATGAAGTTGGGGAAGGGCTTGAAAAGAAAACTGAAGATTTTGCACAAGAGTTGTATAATCAAATAAGTTAATAAGCTTAACGTCATGTTTGATAAAATAAAATCTGATACAGTCTCTACCATGGATAAAAGCATAGAAAGCTTCAAGAATGTTCTTGGAAAAATTAGAGCAGGTAGGCCAAATCCTAGTATTTTAGATCAAGTAATGGCAGATTATTTTAATACACCCACACCTGTCAAACAGTTAGCAAACATATCTGTTACAGATGCTTCTACCATATCCTTAAGCGTTTGGGATAAGAATGCAGTTGGCCCAATTGAGAAAGCGCTAAATGACAGTAACCTGGGCGTGAATCCAACGACAAATGGGACAAACATACATATTAAGTTTCCTCCGCTTACACAAGAAAGACGTGATGATTTAATAAAAGTTGTAAAAAAAGAGGGTGAAAATATTAAAATATCTTTACGAAATATAAGAAGGAATGCAAACACGTTAATTTCTAATCTAGAGAAAGATAAGAAAATATCAAAAGATTTTGAGAGAGATTATACAATCGAGATACAGGAGCTTACGGACGAATATATCAAAAAGTCTGAAAATATCATTGATAAAAAGATTTTAGAGATTAGCGAAGTCTGATTTTTTATTTTGAAACATATAGCCTTTATAATGGATGGCAATGGGAGATGGGCCTCTAGTCGAAATAAGTCTAGACAATATGGTCATGAAATTGGCTCCCAACGTGTTTATGAAGTTTTTAATTTTTGTACAAAATATAATTTTAATACTGCTACATTCTTTGCATTAAGTAGTGAAAATTCTCAAAGACCTAATGATGAAGTTTCTTATATTTCATCTTTGCTAGATATCTCCATACAAAAACATTTAGATGATTTATTAAATAACAAAATTCGTTTTCGTGTTATTGGAGATATAGATAATCTTCCTGATGAAACTATTGAGATTATTAAAAATGCAGAGAATCTTACTAGAGATTTTACAAAGTATAATATAAATATCGCTTATAATTATGGTGGACAATGGGATATCGTAAATACTATTCATAAACTAATTAGCAATAATATAGCTATTTCTATAGATACTATAAGCCAACATTTATCAACAGGACTCGATATCCCGGATATTATCGTAAGAACAGGTGGTTATAAGCGCCTTAGTAATTTTATGTTATGGCAGGCAGCATACTGTGAATTATTTTTTACAGATACTTTATGGCCTGATATTACTGAAAAAGATATTATATTAGCTACAGATTACTATAAAACTATAAAACGAAATTTCGGTAAAGTTGAGTAATGTCAGAATTAAAAAAAAGAATTTTGACAATATCTTCTATCATAGCCGTACTCTATATCGTATTCAATTATGCTAATGATATTATTCTCAACATTATCATAGTTGGCATATCTATTATTGCACTCAAAGAATGGATTAACTTAAAAGAAAAGATTAATTTTTTGCACTTATCTATTTTTCTATTTCTTTTATATTTATTTTCAATAACAGAAATTAGGTATTATGTTATTTTACTCTCTCTTTTATTTTGGGTATCTATTTTTATAATGATGTTTTTATCTAGAGATAAGCTAATCAAATATATTAGAGCATATCATTTAACTTTTGGATATCTGCTTATTGTAAGCTTCTCTTATCAGCTGCTACACTTCATTCCTATTGATAATACACTACAAACGATAAGTACATTAAGCGAAAATAAGTCTCATATTATAACACTTATTTTTTTATTATCATTTATAGATATTTCAGCATATATTATAGGTAAATCCATAGGAAAGAATAGAATAATTACTGAAATAAGTCCAAACAAAACACTTGAGGGATATTTAGGTTCATTTGTTCTAACTATTTTTTTAATTTTTCTACTCACTAACCACTTTAATATTTCGTGGACTAATGTTGATATAATATATCTAGTCGTTTTTATTATTTTTGCTTTTCTTGGAGATTTATTTATAAGCTTTGTTAAACGAATATATAATACTAAAGATAGTGGGAGTTTACTCCCTGGTCATGGCGGCATATTAGATAGGATAGATAGTTATTTACCAACTATATCTATATATAATTTTTGGTTTTTATTATGAAAAATGTATTTATTTTGGGTTCTACCGGAACAATAGGTGTAAATACACTCAAAGTTATATCAACGTTGAGCAAGTTTTTTAATGTATACGGCATAACATGTCATAAAAATATTTCACGTTTAAAATCACAAGTAGATACATATAGACCAAAATATGCAGTCATAACTGATGAAAAAAAATATTCTGAATTTATAAAAAAACATGGGACAAAAATCAAAAATACAAAAATATATTATGGAGTTGAAAGTATAAATAATATTATTGAAGATAACAAACTTGATACAATTATTGCAGCAATCGTTGGTTTTGCATGTCTTAATCCTGTTTTAACTGCAATTAAAAATAATAAAAAAATATTAGTCGCAAATAAAGAGATTCTAGTTAGTGCAGGTGATCTAATTGTCTCATATCTTAAAAAATCAAAATCGTTACTGTTACCGCTAGATAGTGAGCATAATTCACTTTTACAAATTATCGTATCATCAGGCCTTGAGTATAGAATTAATGATAAGAATTATTATGAGAAAAAAATTCAATCTATAACTTTAACTGCATCTGGAGGGCCTTTTTTAGACTATCCCATTAAAAAACTTAATAGCATAAAAGCAAAGGATGCTGTTAAACACCCTACCTGGAAAATGGGAAAAAAAATATCTGTTGATTCAGCTACTATGATGAATAAAGCACTTGAAATTATAGAGGCAAAATATTTATTTAATCTTAGTAGTAATCAGATAAATGCTATTATTCATCCAGAGTCCATAATTCACGCTGCAATTAATTATTATGATAATTCTTCAATAACATTGCTAAATGAACCAGATATGAAAATTCCAATAGCATATTTATTTAACCTTAGTCACAACGTATCTAATGATGAAAATATTTTTGATTCTTTGGATAAGAAAAGTTTAACTTTTTATAAGATAAATCAAAATAAATTTCCCGCAATTAAATTG
>MDTA01152250.1_pt1 | contig 21621 bp, 21 predicted proteins | sample 811151 | NCBI WGS metagenome assembly MDTA01 (sample SAMN05326648, study PRJNA326480) | marine metagenome | isolation source: seawater | place: Indian Ocean: South | collected 2010 | reverse complement strand
TCTACATCCTTCTTATCCGTTTCTACATCCTTCTTATCCGTTTCTACATCCTTCTTATCCGTTTCTACATCCTTCTTATCCGCCTCCTCTACATATTCCTTTCTAGGAGATAGTATATCTTCTATATTAGTTATTACATTTGAATTATCATTATTATCATTATTATCATTATTATCATTATTATCATTTGTATGTTCATCATCTATTTCATTGACATCTTCTTCGGGTAATAAGTTTTGAATAAACTTTTCAAGTATTGTTTTATCTTTCATAGTGGATTCTTTAGTATCGATAATATCAGCATTATCATATTTATCTTCTTCATTATTAATTGTATTTATTTCTAGATTATCACAATTTTTCTTTATTGTTTCTTCATCAACTGATACATAATCATCTTCAATATTATCCCCACCAATATATAGCTCTTCCTTACCTTCTTCCTTATCCTCTTCCTTATCTTCTTCCTTATCCTCTTCCTTATCCTCTTCCTTATCCTCTTCCTTATCCTCTACTTTATCTTCTACTTTATCTTCTTCTACTTTATCTTCTTCTACTTTATCTTCTTCTACTTTATCTTCTTCTTTATTAGCATTAATTAAGTTTAGATTCTTAATTTCTTCGAGTAACATCTGTCTTAAATTATTTGTATCTACACGTTTTTGTAGTTCTGTCTGATTTGATTCATAGGTGTCTAAATGTTGTTTTAATATTTCTTTGATTGGTAATAATTGACGAATGGTATTTTCCATTGATTCCTTAATAATAAGTTCAACTGTTCGCATATTCTTTTGATATTCTGAAGCTAAGATAGATTCATTAAATAAATACGGATTCTTCCACATTTCTCTTGCTATATTAATATAACATTTATGGATGAAATTGATAGTTTTAGGAATTACCAGATCAATATTTGCATTTGATGTGTTCGAACCAATTGAAGTTAATATTTTTGTATGGCTAATAAAAACAGCTGTAATTAGATCATCTAACCAATCACAATCAGTAATTTTAATGATCCTTTCTGTTTCAGACTCAATTATTACATTGCTCCACGAAGGGACTTTTTCAAGGAAGCTACGAAATAATAATGTAATCGATTGTTCTTTATTAATATTATTTACTGTTTTTGCTTCATCATAAATAGATTTAATACCATCAAAAAAATGTGGTGTAAGTGTATCAATTAATTGATTTGTATATTCTAACTTCGCTTGCGAAAAAATAGGGGCATTCTGTTCTTCCATTTTGTATTCAAAATATTTTATTTTCGTTTTTTATACTTCTCTTAAAAAATCAAAGAATACTCTGTAGATATTCCCATTTAATGATGTTTCATAATAAAATGCATCTAAGGGGGTATTCTCTTCAATTAACTCTTTTTTTAAAAAGTAATTCGGCAACTTCATGTTATCTAAATATTCAACAATTGTAAATACTTCTACGTTTACTTGAAACCCCATACTTTGAAAATATAGATTCATTAAATGAATATCTTCTTTGGATAATTTAGTAACATCTAATTTATCCTTTTCACTAAATAAATATTTCATTCCAGAAGTAAATATCATTAATAACTCTTGAAAAATATGAAGACCTATATGAATGTCCGTTAAAGGAGATAACTCTAATTTAATACTATTCTTTTCTTTCGGTCTTTCTGAAAATAAGAAGATTGTGAATTCATCTGCATCGCCATCAATGTATTCAGTATTCTCATTTTCCATAATTAATATAAATTTATAAAAAAAAATTATAAGAAAAATTAATTATTACTCACAAAGGATTGAGCTAAATCAAGTAAGCCGGGATTTGGACCACCTGTTACTTCTGAAGTTAATCCAGTTGGAATATTCGATAAAACATCTTTTAGTTTTGATTTACTCTTCTTATCTTTCTTATTTTTAGTTTCTGATAGAATATTTTTCATCGCCGATTTACCCATTCTTAACAGTTTTTCCCTTCCTTCCACCACATTCGGTGTTTCTGTTGATGTTTCTGTTGATGTTTCTGTTGATGTTTCTGTTGATGTTTCTGTTGATGTTTCTGTTGGTGTTTCTGTTGGTGTTTCTGTGGATGTTTCTGTTGGTTCTATTTTATTTTCCTTTATTTCTTCCTGTTTTCTTTTTTCTTCCTCTAGTTTATTTACCCTTTCAACTCTCCTTTTTTCTTCTTTATCCCTTATATTTCTTATTGCTTCATCATAGTCTTTTAACATTTTTAATTCTCCATTGATGGTTAAACCTATGTTCTCATTTGATGTATTATAACAATCACTCCAGGATGGTGTTGATACTAAAGGTTTATCATTCAATTTAGGTTGAAGTGATTCAATATTCTTACACCATGCTTTAAGGTCATTAATCTTCTTTTGGAAAAGGAGTCTACTTGCTTGTGACCCCTTTAACTTTCCTTCATATGCTACTTGTAATGTCCCTTCTTTTGCTTTTGATCCAATTGCTTGGATACCTTTTTTAGTATTAGATCCAACCTTTTTTAAAAATCCACTCCCTTGTTGATTCTTTTTCTTTACTCTCTTTGTTCTCTTTACCCGTTTTGTTCGTTTTACTCTCTTTGTTTTTTTTCCTTTTTTAACGCGATTTGTCCTTTTTCTTCGTTGTTTCGAATAATCTCTTTTTTTTTTAGACATATATAATTAATTAATATAATTAATTAATACGCAAATGATTCTAATGATTGTGTGTAAGGGTTCTTTCGGAATGGATTCAATAGACTTGAATCAATACGTCCAGCAATTTTATTATCTTCAAGTTGATCTTTCATTGTTGTAATTTCTCCATTACTATCATTCTTAGGGAGTTGATATACCTTATCTGCTGCATTTAATCTATGGTTCATATAATCATAATCTAATTTATTAATCTCCATATTTACTGTATCACCTCCATTCATTAATTTAACATTATTCTGTGTTGGACTTCTTCCTTGGGAAATTATTTCTCTTGTAGGGTTTGTTTCAGCATTCATATAATTTTGTTTCTCCATTTCTCCTTTATGAACACCACCAGCAACACCAGTATAGTCATATAGAGTTGTATCTTTCATAGTTGTATCTGGTGCTTCGAATGGTGATGGATTCTTTTCATATCCTCCAGTTATATATCCGTTATTCTTTGATTCAATTGTAGTTTGTTTTTTAGTCTTTTTAATATCATCTTGAATTCCCATTGTAGTATTTAGTGTGACATTATTCATGAAACCATTATTTTTGGGGTTTAAGGTCGTTTCTTTTATCGTTTTCTTAAGATTGTCTTGGATATCCATTGTCCTAGCATCATACCCACCCTTTAGATTGCTTTGATAATTTCTAACTCCGGTAACATCTCTTTCATTTGGTAAAGCTCTATATCCTTCTTGATGCATGTCTGTTCCAACAGCAGATACACCAGTTGATGTATTACGAATTGTATCTGTTCCTAGTTGATTTTTCATTGGTTTCCTTATACTTGCTCTTTTTTCTTGACCTTCGAAAGAAACAGGGGCAGCTGATCCAATCGGTTGATGATTAATTACAGAACGGTTTGTCTCAGGGATAATTTGAGTGGGACGTTGAGTCTTTTCTATCGTAGCCCCTGTTGTAACTAACCATCTGTCAGCTTTATTCTCAAAAAATGTATCTGGATTATGTTGAAAGAATTTACCCTGTTTACCACGTGATTCTGTTAGATTCTTACCACTGATTATCTTCCCTTTGTGTGTTAACTTTGGGTTACTTTCAGCCCTTAAATTATCAATATTTGTTTTTTCAGCAATAGCTCTTGCTATATCTTGATTTAAATCACCCTTCATATCAATATGGGATATTCTCTCTTGTGTAAAAGGTAATTGATTTGTTTTTAAAATACCTGTATCATATCTTGCTGGATCCCCCATCCCTTCTCCAAAAGTATTTCCAAAAACTTCTTGTTTTTCCAAGGGGAAAAAATTAGCCAATTCCCTCTTTTCACGATAAAATTCTGCTTCATTTCCACCTTGATGTGTATTTAATGTTCTTGAATTATCTAATCCTTCATTAATAGGAACTGTTCCTTTAAAATAAGGTGACACACCTATACCTTGATCATTCTTCATAAAATTATTATCTGATATATAGGATCCACTTGCATTACTAAAAACATAGTTTTCAAATCTTTCAGTTCCAGAATCAATTGGTGGTTCTCCTTCACTTAAGGGCGGGTTATATAAATCAGAACCTATACGATCAAGTTTTTGATTATTAATAATGTTTGAGCCTTCCTCATGTGATGACTCAAAATTACTTTCTCCTAGTGTCCGTATAGTCTTATCAACCTCATTATAATGTTCTGAATTATAAATATTATCTCCATTTGGTACAGGTGCTTCATTGATAACAGTCGTATTAACTGGATTATTACCTTTGTTACTTTCATTAAATAAATAACCTAATCCTACTAAACCACTCAAAATAGCTACTTCCATTTTAATAGTTAATATATATATTATTATATATTATTTATCGTAAATAATTTATCATTTTTAAGATTTCATCGGGTATTGTTTGATTGTTAAATAATGTAACCATGTTATTTTCCTGAAAATGTCCAACTAATTTAAAATGTTGTTCATCTTCATAAAGTAATATAATTGTTTTTAATGATTTGTCATATTCATAGAATAAGGGATAATTATAGTATTCTTCTGTTAATTCATTACTATTTAATATAATTAAATTAATATCTAGATACTCTTTAATTAAATTGATCATTAAAAAATCACCCCAATATTCATTACCACCTCGTATGATTAGATCTTTAAATTTATCAATCGTCATATCATTTGGATCCCAATCTTCATAAAAATCCCCTGTATTCTTAAATATTTTATAGAATTCTATTAATTCATTGTATCTCTCTTCCTTTAATGTCTCAGATATCCCAATTCTTAAGTCAATTGCAGTATAGTCTTCTTCACTCCCTTCATTTAATACGTGACTAATACAATTATATAAACAATCCCCCGAACCACCACAATCTAAACAACCAAATAAAGAATTATTAATAGGTTTTTCAAGATAGGAATTTAATTTCCTTATCCACTGTTTATGAAGTTTTTCCCACCCATATTCTTTAAGAATATGATGCCAATTATGTTTCTTTACTTCTTTCTCTTTGCATCCCTCTTCATAAAATAATTTTCCATTTTGAAAAAAAACATTACCGGTTAAATATCTCTTCATTTCCATTATTAATTATTAATTATTAATTTTTTATCTTTAATTCTTAATAATAAATACATGACTTTTGGACTTTACGAACAGTCTCCTTAATAATTTTCCAATCTTCAATCTGACTTTGATCTTTTTCAACGTTTTCTCGTTTATTGATTGAAGAACTGAAATTCCATATTAATAATTTTAAATAATCCTTTGTATATCTATTATGGTGAAACTGAATACGGTCAATAATAGAACGATTACAATGAAAATCGTTTGCTTCATATATCCACTCTTTTTTGTTTAATCCTTCCATAAATGGCCTTACAAGTGGTATTTTCGTGTTACGAATAAATATCTTATTTTGTAGGACTATTCCAATATAGTATTCTATCATTTCCATATCCCCTTTCATACCACCATAAGCTTTACGAAATCTCATAGACTTTAACATTAGATTAATATCTGGAGGTGTTACATTTTCATCCCATTCGTATTCTTCTTTATTCTTAAAATAAGTGGTTTTATATACTTCATTTGATAGGTAATAAACTACTCCTAATAACCATTTTACCATTTCAATCTTTATTTTAAAATCTTTTGAATAAGCAATCATTAACCAAACTATAATTGGAAAAGATTCATGTAATGTTACATCTTCTAACATAATGATTGGTAACCTCCTTAAGAAAGAATTACAATCTAAATCAATTAAGTGCTTTGATGTTTGAACGGCTTTAATATAATCCATTCTACGAACACATTTTTGCAAATGAGATAATAAATATTGATTTTTAGAATATTGTAATTTAGGTGGTGGATAGTATGTTACAAATGAAGGATTAATATTACCACACAAGACATACTTTTCTTTCTTAATACGAAATGTTGTTTCGTAATTTACATCATCAGGTTTATCTTTGAGTAATTCAATCTTAGTAGGTCTTCTATCGATCCATTGTAGATAAAAGAACATTTTTATAGAAAAAAAAGAATAAAATAAAATCAAATTTAGTTTTAACAAGTTTCACCACTATCCATCGTTGATAAGTATGTATCTTCCCCTAGGCGGTTAAATGGTTCTAAAACATTCTGCATTGGATCTTTATGAACATTTTCCCATCTATTCTTAACTTGACCTCGGAGTAGGGTTGGTGGGTTATTTAATAAGGTACTTTCTTGATGAAAGAATCCATCTTCTAAGTTTAGGTATTTGAGAACCATCTCTTCTGATGGCTTATAATGGGTATTTGGGTCATTTGAATTTTTCCTTGTAATTCCAATTAATTCTGAATCAACATCCGTTAGATTTCTATCTCCTAATAATGACCCTCCTATTTTTTGAATACGAACAGTTGGTGCCCATGGATATACAGGGGTTCCTTCTTTTTGAATCGTATTTAAATGATATTCATTCGGCCCAATAGATTGTTTCATTGATTCATTTTCAAGTTGTTCATTTATTTTTGCAAAGTCTGCCATTCTATAATATTTATATTATATTTTATTTTTTTTCTTGAATCCTTTTCATATGATCTATATTACGAACTATTTGCCTTGTTGGAAGTCCTCCCCTAATCCAGGAATCCATCGAATCTTCAGGGATGATATTCTTAGGATCCTGGATTTCATTATCTAATTTTTGAAGCATGGGTGTAAATGAGTAAGGTAATGTTGTCGAACCCGATAATGGATTGCATGGTCTCTTTTCAGTCGTAATATCAGAATCTCTAATTAATGTTTCAGTATCAACATCAAATACCCCCTTACCAAAGAATCCTTGATTTAATAAATTAGGATATTGATGGATAAAATTCTTATTTGTTAATTGTTCTTTATTCGTCCGTAATTCTGAATCTTTATCAATTAAACATCCACCTTCCCCCATCCATCCAAATCCTCCATTAAAATTGACGTTCGGTTGACTTAATTGAACTTCACGGGCTTTTGTTAAACTACAGTCACATCCATACATATTGTCAAGATGATAATTACCAGGTCCAAAGGATTGTTCGACCTCAAGATTAACAACTTCTTTATCTGATTTTAATGAAGCTTTCTTTTCTAATGAAAAATCAAAATCAATATTATTTTCAGAACATTTTTGTAATTGGAGTTCAGGAATATCTGATAAAAACCCACCATGGTATCCTTGTGATTGAATATTTTCAACTTCTGTCATTTATATATAATGAAAATATATTTTATTTTAAAAATATATTATTTAATATCTAATTCTTAAAAAAAAAATTAATCTCCTATAGGCCCATTATTCACACCATACATATTTGCAGCACATTGAAGTCCATTACCTTCTTTACATGTTTTAGGGGTCGCATATAACCATTTAGCAAATTTGTCTTGTGCATTTGGTATCGAATTCCCTGGGACGGTATAGAATTGTCTTTGAGAATTACTCTTACCAAAAAGATCATTTACATCGCGATATAATGTTGAGGAAAAAAGTTTATCTGTATAGCTTTGAACTCCTTTATTATTATACGAAGTACAAGAAGGGGTTTCAACATTCTTTGTATTATAATCATAAACTTCGGGGTTCATAAATGGATTATCTTTTGTTGGAATTTTACAGGATTCCTTTAATTTTTCAATTAATTCATCATCTTTTTTATCATTCATTAGATCTGTATTAATCTTTGCAGTAAATGTTTCTACATAACGACTACTTAAAATATATGTTAGTATTGCAACAACAAATGGTATATAGAACATATTAGCTTTCGTCCTGTCCAATAAGTAATTAATTAGGGCATAGTAAATAGACAATCTTAATAAACTATTTAATTTCCTATTAAAATCAAAATCTTTATTCGGAGTTATCTCAAACAAATACTTTTTTTCATATAGAATAGAAACTTTATCAAACCATAGAGGTGTTGTCATATATATTATACTATTATATTATTATAAAAATATTTTATCTATTCAATTTTATCAATATTCATATTTTTCTTTTCTTTAAGTTTTCTTTGTAGTCTTTCTCTGGTTACATTTGGGTTATGGTTTGGATTATCTAATGTTATCTTTCTAGTCCCCGGTTCAGGTGTATTTGAGGATTCGTGTGCTGGGGTGGGTTTACCTCCCTCACCTAAATTCTTAAGCATTTCACTTTGCATACCCATTAATGAAGAAAATAATGGATTCCCTTCCATCGAACCACAAATTGCAGTTGCTTCTTCCATAAGTTTTTGAGTATCCATCTGTCCTTCTTTATCTGTCATTTTTGAACTAATTGATTGCATTATATTCGCCATTCCTCCACCTGAAAATAATCCTTCAATACCACCATCCTTACTTACAATATTTTCAATGTCTAAATCTTGAGTTATTTCTTTCGCAATCTTTCCAATACTTGTATTTTCAAACATAGAATCCATTTTATCTACACCATCCCCGATTGATTCTGGATTCTCACGAATCACTTCTTCAATCTTTTGAATATCAAAATTTTCATTGAGTTTCTTTAATTTTTTCATATTTTTTACTGTTTCTTTATCTTTTACTTTTTCATTTGAATCAAGTAATTTAATCACTTCATTGATTTTCTCAATGCTTGATTCAGACTTAATATTGATAATACAAAATGTTTGAAGATATTTCCAAATACTATTTTTCGTTTGATCCGAAATATCTGAATTCCATATTAATTTAAATGATACATTCTGTAAAATTACAGGGTCTTCATTGAATAATTGAATATCTTTTTCAATTATTTGATCACTTATCTCTTCGATATTATTCAAGAATTCAACTATTTTTGGATGTTTTTTTTCCTCAGATTCAATCGCTTCTTTATAATATTTTTCTAATCTGTTCTTATATTCAGGAAATACACTTATTATATCATCAATGAAGGATTTAAATAGTTTAATTACGTTATCGCTCATTTATTTATAATCATATTTTATTTCTTCATTTATTTTACGCATTTATGTTCCACCCATCCGCATACCCCCACCTATTTCTCCTCTTTCAGACATCATTCTTTCATAATCATTGTCAAACTCATTCATTTTTTTATTCTTTTTAATATAACCGTCATTTTCTACATCAATTGGACTATCATTTTCATCGATTGAAGCAAAACTGCCCTGTTTGACTTGTATATTATCATCTATAGATGCAAACCCCAACCCACTTCCACCTAATCCGCTCCCACTAAAATATCCTTCCAATTCATCAACCTGACCTTGTGGTTGTTGTTGTTGTTGTGGTTGTTGTTGTGGTTGTTGTTGTTGTTGTTGTTGTTGTTGTTGTGGTTGTTGTTGTTGTTGTTGTCCAGGGGATGCAGTCCGACCCTCTAATACAGCAAATAATTCATCTGAATTCCATATTTCACCATTTGAAATCATTGTTGGAACACTCTTAATAATTTTCGGAAATGGTTCATCATCAACACAGGTAATTTGTATTGATCCTTTTAATTCAGGTTTATTTTGAAGTAATAAAAGGAGCTTACGACAATGGGGGCATCTTTTACTAATATAGATTATTGATTTTAATTTCTCATTATTCATTTATTTATAACTATAAAAAGAATTATTATAATTAAACATATTTAAAATTTGATAAATATTATTTATATTATAATATAAATAATATGGTAAAAGAAATAGAAATAAATCTGAATGATAAAAAAAGTAAAGGGGACGAGATTACTTTTGATATTAAGGGAGATTTTGAAAATGGACTTGACAAAAGTATTATTAATTCGTTGAGACGTGTTCTTATTTCATCGATACCAACGATCGCTTTCAGGACAAAGATTAATAATTCAGATATTATTATTCAAAAAAATAATACTTCTCTTCACAATGAATTTATATTGGATCGTATAGGGCTAATACCACTTTATATAAACCCTATTGATTATCAGAGACAATATTTATTCTACCTTAAAGTTAAGAGTAGTCAGGTAGAACCATTAACAACAATTACAGCAAAGGATTTTAATATCTATCCACTTAAGAAAAATATTCCAATGGATGATAACATTGAGATTAATACTGATAGTTATGATCGAACTAATCCATTATCAGAAAAAGAAAAAGCAGAAATCTTTAGACCCTTTTCTTTCAAAGGGAAAGAAGAATACTGTATAATTACAGAATTAAAATCAACAAAATCATCGATGGAACAAGAATTAGAGTTATATGGTGTCCCAAGTCTTTCGTATAGTTATGAGGACGCTAAATGGCAGGCAGTATCATGTGCCACGTATTCATTTAAAAGAAATGAAGAATTATTTGAAAAAGTATTTCAAGAAAAAGTTGATTTGAATAAAATTGCGAAATCAAATCAAGCTAAATTTAAAAAAGAACTATGGATTAGTGAATCAGAAAGATACTTTCACAGGGATAAAAATTCAGAACCATATTGGTATACGTTTAAGATAGACTCTGAACATTATATGAAACCAAAAGAGTTGTTTCTCCTATCAAATCAACTTATTATTGATCAACTTGAAAAACTTATCAATGAATTCCCTAAAATTACAACCGGTGAAAAATCATTACTTACACTTGAATCTGTGAATGAAGGTATCTTTAAAATAACGGCACATGGATATGATGATACAATTGGTAATATTATTCAAAGTTTTATATCAGTGAATATGATAGATGATACATCCATCATATCTGTATGTGGTTATAAAAAGAAACATCCGTTGGAAGATATTATTGATTTTACAGTATCCCTTAATAAGAATAACAAAGTCTTTCAAATGAATAAACCACAACAGATCGTATCAATCATTGAGATTTTCCATACAACATGTAATCTTCTTATTCAAACCTATTCTCTCATTCGTTCGGAAGCAGATAAAAAACTTTAGATTATAGATATTTCATTTTACTCTTTACTTTTTGAGCGAGTTTCCCATAAAGAATATCATCTTCTTTTCTCCACAATTTTTTTTCTTCTTCTGATATTGTATCATCTTTATATTCATTGATTAAAGACATTACCAATTCTCTAACTTGATAGGATATACCAGTCTTATTAAAGAATTCTAAATTCTTATCAATATTTGCAATGAATTTTTCACCATTGAATACGTATGAATATGTAGGGTATCTTGTTTTAAGACATTGAAAATAGCTTAATACAATATCTCTCCATCTTTCAGAATGATAATTATAAGTGTCAATTCTTTCCCCCTCATTTTTTAAATGAATTATATAACGACATAGATAAGGTTCATTTATTTTTGTAAGTAGAAGTAAATAAGTTTTTTGATCCCTTGTTAAACCGTATTCCATAATTATTTTTAGAACAATTTGTTTTTAATAAATAACATTTTTTTACCATCCAATGAATGTAAATAATCCGATACAACTTTAAGGTTTATCTTTTGACCTGTATCTTTATAATGATTGTGTAGTTCATAGACTAACGGTTTCAAAGAATATTCAATATCTTTTGTCTCTATCTCTTTCCTTATAAAACGTGATACATATCTTCCATAGAGTATAACTTTAATTCTATTAAATTCATTTCGATATTCTTCAAAATCATAACTATCTTCAGGGAAATATACCAGATATTCTTTCAATAAGTGTTGTTGTCTTAGTGAAATATAATTTAGGTATTTATTATTAAAATTCATCTTTAATGATTCAACATACTTATAATTTGGATTAATCCAGTTCATACGATCCTTCTCCTTCTTTATTGTGAAACCTTTAATTGGAAAGAATAAATCACCTTGATAATCCTTAATCATATTTTTTGTTAAGTTAAAAACATTTGTAATATTTGTGATCTTTTGAAGTTCTTCTCTTTTTATGATACCATTCTTAATTGAATGATTTTCAACCAGGAAGATAGCATTTTGTTCGATTGGACTAACGATACGATTCTTTTCATGATGTAATACAAAGGAATAACAATATTCTTTCTTTAATTCGTTAAACCAGTCAGAACCATAGACCTCGAGGAACATTTTATTGAATGGTTCTTTAGTATCCCAAGAATTTTTCGCCCCAATATTACTTCGTGTAGCTATCATCCATTCATCATTATAATAAAACATATTTATCATTGTTCCATCAATAAGGGGTTGGTATAAATGTTCTTCTGAATAATTATTAATAAGTTTTACAACATCTGTTTCCACCTGTGCTTTCTGTGGTGGAATACATACTAGACGGTTACTCTTTGTATCAATAATGGATCCACGACAATATCTTATCCATGGATGATTCTCATAATCATAAACATTATTCCTGTATCCTTTCACAATTGATAAACCTAGTTTTGAATAATTACGTACATATAATTTATGTTCTTTAAATTGGGAAAGGTAATCACTATTACTATTAATAAAATTCTGTAATTCCATAATATATAATTATTGTTTGTTCTAATTTTTTAAATATTAATTTATATATATAAGTAATATGGATATATCCCTTGTAGATAATATTGAAGATGATGAAATCATTGACCCCGAATTAGGGGGTGATATTGAAACTTCTTCGCAAGAGGAGGTAAATACTGTAATCACTCGAGAACATTTTAAAATGGACTCCTTATTTATTGTTATTTATGAAGAAGATGATGAGTTAATTGATAAGTTGTTAGTCGTTGATGGAGAAAACCTCGAACAAGATAAGGTTTTATTGAAAGATGAAAATGGAAATGATGAACTTTTATATTTTGATACAAATGATACTCTAATTATGGAAAATTCATTCTATTCAATTAATGATATTATGGAGGTTGAAGAATTGAATGACGATATTGAAAAGGTTGAATTAACGATGATTAAAGAAATGTATCCTGACATAGAAATAGAAGTTGAAGAGATAAAAGATAAAAAGTATTCTATTATAGAGAAAAGAAATAGTCTTATCACCGAGTTAATTACCCTATATAAAGCATATGATAATGATCTATTAATTTATCATATTACAGATACAGTTGATTTATTAATGGGATTATATTCTTCTGAAGAAATACAATTAGACAATAGTGATGCACATGTTTTTTTACAAAAAATAATACAAAAAGGTATTTATGAAATACCAAAATGGATCATACCAATTATTAATAATAAAAAGAAAATATACAAACAGGATAAAGAAGAAATAGAATTATCCGATGATATTATCATTCAAAATTTTGAGGATGAACTTGTCGAAAAGTTTAATTTACTAACTACATTGGAAGATAATCATTATGAAAAATTTGCAAGTATCGTCCATACATACAATCCTTATCAAAGTGATAATAAACTAAATATTCCCTATCATGGACATTATGTAAGGGATTGTAAGGAGCCTTGTGGTGGTCTAAATGGATCCTTATTATTTGATATGAATCAAACTAAAAATTCATTAGAAATTCCAGTTAAGAAAGATGATAAAAATGTATCTGAGATAGTATCACAAAAGGAACAATTATCAATTTCCGGATTCTATGCATTACCTCATACATTTCTCGATATTACAATGGAAAAAGATACCCTTTCAATGCATGAATTATATTTCTTGAGTGATTTTAAATATTCGAGTGTCTTATTCAAAGACAGAATTAAGGATAGAATTATAGAAAATATCATCAACCTTACAACTACAAATGGTGGTGATAATCTAAAGGAAAATATTCATTCGTTTATCGTTGAAGATAGAGATATTACAAATGAAGATTTAAGTAATATCCTTAAAGAAAACTTACCAGGATATACGAATCTACTCGATTCAATACCCAAAGATATTCAAAATGTAATCTATAATTATTCTGATTTTAAAAGGGCTTATTTATCCTATAATCTTGATTATGGTCTCTTGAATAAGGATAATCGTTTAATAGTTAATGAGCTAATTAAAAAAAATATTAAAAGTTATTTAGATACGTATAATCGCTCTGTAAAAAGAAAAGTAGTCAAGAAATTAAAAAAAAAGAAATCAATACTCTCTACAAAGGAAAAAATCCAATTATGCAGAACATTTATCATGGGATTACATGTTGTTCATATAAGAAATCACTACCTTAAAAAATTTATCAATGCATTCTCAAGAGAACCGAAAATCCATGAAGATCAGAATTATCTTTATGAAAGAAATTCGGAAGATAAATTGTTATGTAAACATTATCTATATGAAATTCAATCCCATAAAGACCCTGAATCACTGAATACATTAAAATCTATTTATGGTGGAGAAGTTTCTGATGGTATTATATCATGTAAAGTATGTAAAGAATTTATATGTCATGAAGATTTTTCTCTTTTAGAAGGTTTCTCTGATGGAGCCCCTACATCTTCTAGAGCTGTCCTTGATACTAGTAAAGATGCGTTAAATGAATTAAATGAAGATCAAATTCGTGTTAAAAAAAGAATTCAAAAAATATCTTCAGTATTTGGTGTTCAGTTGAATAATCATGATAAACAAACAATAATTGAATATTATGATTTGTTCAATGATGAAACATTCATCAACGAAAGATACAATGTAACTGGTGCATATAAAGGACATCCTGAATATAAAAAAATAAAAGATAGTTATAATTTTATTAAACCGGCAAAGAGTAAACAAGATAAAATTAAAAATATAAAGAATAAAGAATTATTAAACAGAGATTTATCTCCCTTTAAAGAATATTTATTGAATTCAAATGAAATATTTATTCACTCCTTCTTTATTTTATTTTTTATCCAAACATCAATACCATCCTACCCGATTAACCCATCTTTGTCTATTAATTTATGGAATTTCGAGGGAATGGAATCGTGGGAAGAAATAAATCAAGATATTACTTCAAAAATAGTCATCGATACAATTAGTGTTGTTAAAAAAATACTTCATAAAATGATTTCTTTGAACTCTAAAGATAAGTTCTGGAAGAATGTTAAGAAACTTTTAAATGAAGAAGGGGAATATAAAGGATTGCCCTCATTTCATAATCAATTCTTAAATGTTACAAGTTATCTTTTAAAGAATGATCAAATTAGGAAAAAACTTCGAGAATATTATTTATTTAAAAAAGAGAATGTTAAGGAAAGTTATCTTAATGAATACTGGATTACATATAAACCATTATTTGATAATGAGAATGTCCTTATGATTAATAAAAAAGTAAATGATGAATTTTTAGATATTCAAGAATTTCTTCTTAAGAATGGACAAGGATACGTTTATGAGAATATTTCATCAATACGTTCATTTAAAGATGCTTATGAAACACCACGATTTAAACAATTGAAGATTCCCTTTTCAGAAATTATGAAGAATGAATCCTATGAAAGATTGTTTAATTATGCAGTTCATCTACATGGTAAATCTCCATCAATACCACTTATTAATCTATTAATAAATCAATTTATTAGAACTATTACAGATTCAAACGTTGAAGCGATGCTTGGAAAAATAGGATGGTCACCTAAAGGTTTAAAAATTATTGATTACTCAAAATTTAGACACTTATTTACGAAGGAAATTACAGAATATTTTAAAAGTAAGACCCCTGAAGATCGTAGTTCTGTTGATATCTATATTCATTTTAATATAAATAATTGGAATGGAATGTTATTAAATGGGAACTCTAAAAGGAACTATTCATATATACCCCCCGTAGTCTTCCCAAATGAGACATTTGAAGATTTATTAAAAGTCGATGTGGATAAAGAAGAAAGAGAAGGTATCACTAAAAATTTTATCAATGAATTATTCAACCGTTATTGTCTTGATGAAAATGAAGAAATAAATGAAAAGTATGAAATAGATCGTTTTATTTATAATCTTGTAGATGATCCAAATATAGAGAAAACGAAATTATGTCATAAGGCAATTCCAAAAACAAAAGAAAATTTTTACCGGTTATTAGACTATAAGAGACAATCTTCAAAATTACCTCTTCCTAAAATTATTCAATATGAAAATACAATTGAAAAACTGTTCCGTAAGTTTATCAAGGATAATAATCTTCTGAAAGAAAACGCGGATGATTCCTATATTATTTTCCGAACATTAAACGATTTTACGGAAGAGACTCCTGAAAAAGAATATCGTATTCTCTTTAATGATATGTTTACACATAATTCATTTATGATTAATAAGATACAAGGATTTTTCCATAATAATAGTTTACTCGATAAAGAACAGTTAGATCGTTATCGTTATAGTTTTGGACGGAATGTTGACTCCATGAGTATTCTACTTAATAAAATGTTAGAATCAACAGAAAAAATCCCTTCAATGATTACACATTTATTTCATATTCTTTCAAGGCTAAGTAATCATCAAATGGTTGAAACGGGTGTATGTTTTCATAATGATATCCCTAAAGAATGGAAATTAAGCGATACAAATAAGGATCATTTAAAAGTATTCCTTGAAAATAATGAATTCTTACTTCATAATGATATCTTTATCGTCCAAAAAGATAAAAGCGATATTGGTTTCTATCACTATCAAAAAGAAAATAAATATACGATCTATATCCAAGGTCTTTTTCAATATATAAAACAATTTTATCAAAAAGATTACCATATATTAAAAGGAAAAGATAGATCACAATTTACAGATGAATATAGTAACATAATGAACCGATTTACATTTTTATTTATCTTCTGTAAGATTATTAATTATATTGAACTCTTAAATGATAATGAATCTTCAGTATCTGTTCATGCAAATACACTCTTCTCTTCATTAGAAGAACAAGAAAACTTAGAACATAGTGAATCAATTAAAATATGTACAACATTAAGTTTTGATATTTTAACTGATTTATTGGAGTCATTTAGTGATCCTTTATGGATTTATCAATCAGGTAATATATCTGAAAAATTAAGTCAACAAAAAGAAAGAGAAAAACAATCTATTCTCGATTCAATAGAACATAAAACAGATGATGAAAGGCATGTTATGATTCATACACAAAAGTGTGGATTAAGTACTTACTTTACAAAAGCCGAAGAGGAGAACTCTTCCCATATTCAAACAGAAAGCTATAAATTAAAAACAAATGATGAAAGAGCAGAAACAGCAAAAGAATTATTTTCCCAAAATGAAGTTGAATTAGAGGTGATTGAACAAATGGGGATCAATTCATCGAACCTTCAACCTGGATTCTCTGGTGAAGAAGAAGGAAATTACATTCCAGAGGATGAAGATAGAGAGGGAGAAGGTTTGGATGATTTTGATGATAGTGGTGATTATCGTGAAGGTTAAATATATATATATATAATAGTATATGTTTGAAGATTTACTTGGTTATTTTTATGAAGAATTATCTTTTAAAAGAGAGAAAGAAGAATTAGATGAAGAAAATAAGTATAGAAATCGTTATATGTATTTCTTTGTAATCCTATTTATAATACTTTTAATCTGTAGTTTTTTTAATATTATATAGTATATTATGGAAGCTATCTTATTTATTCTCTTTATTTATATTGTAATCCTTTTCCATAAAAGGAATACATATGAATTCTTTATCCCTAATGAGAATCAATATTCAATTTGTCCTTCAAATGATGAAGGGGGGAAAGGGGAAACAAATATTAGTATAAATGAAAATAAATTGCCCAAAGTTCAAACTGGATTTTTTACCTCTCTTATTGAAACTACAGGTGAAAAGGATTATTCTTCCTATTTTAAAACACCAACATGTTCCCTTATTCAAGAATTATCTTTTCGAGATTTCTATGGGAATGATATTGTTGATTATGATGAAAATAAAAAACCAATCATGATTAATCCAATAGATGATCAATACTCAAAACCCCTAGATAATTATTCGGTCCTTTATCCTAACATCTTTAATGATAAGTTTGTTAAACAACATGATAAAATTATTCATAAAGATGAACGTTTCTAGTATACATATCAAAAAACATGAAAAATATAAAAAGAGAATATAAATCTTTCATATCTTGCGGTGTATCTAAATAAGTATCCCCTTCTTTAACTATTTTTTTAACATTAAACTCGCGACAATATACATCATAAGGTAATTCGGGACCATAATAATATTCAGATAATTCAATATATTCTTTTGAATATTGTGAAATATATCTCTTATAAGCTTCATTTGCTTTATGGTATCCTTTCTCATCTTCAGAAAGTGTATCGTATAATACTTCATAGGATTGTTTTGTTTCATCTTTCTCTGCAACACGGATAACCAATTCCTTTAATGATTTTTCTTCATTTTTTAATTCATTACTTACACCATTTAACCTCCTTTCTAAAGCTTCGAGATCCATAGTTCAAGCAAGTCTTTTTATTTTAAATAAGTATTTAAAATAAAAATAAAATAATATTACTAATAAAAATGCCTCCAATTCGTAATATTACACAAGTAACTCTTGAAGATATACACGAAAAAATCCCTGAATATATCCATGGTAATAACGTTATCATTCAGAATTATGATGACATGAAAGAAGTCTACTTATCAATGCTCCGTGATAGATATCTCTTTACAATTGATAGAGATATTTTAGTTCATTCTCTCATTGATCTGACATATATGTTTGCTCCTGGCGACGACGTAAATAAAGATAATGTGCTTGATACAATTACACTGGAAGATGAAGATGAAGATGAAGATGATGATGATAGTATTAATGACAGAGATGATATAGTTATTAAGGATATTAGTGGAATGGATGATGGTGAATTAGATGAAGAAGTTGCACCATTCATTAAATCATCGGGTGGAGGAAGTGATGGTAGTTGTCATGATGGATTATGATCTTCCTAATAACATATTCAACTCTCTTTTTATAAACAGTGACAGAACCTTTTTAAAATAGAAAGGGTTCTTGAGTTTATCCTATCTTTTATTTAAAAATTTGATTTTTATAGTGTTAAAATATTAACGAAACTTTTTATGATATGACTTTAGAGATCCCCCCACTCCCTTCTCTAAAAACAAATGTATGCTTTGAAAACCTCTATACTATTGAATCATGTTCTGTAGCGGTTGTTTACTGTATTTATGATAGGAAACGGAAAACTATCGTATCTATGGGAACATCAAGGGCTTGTGGAGAAAATCATAATAAAATATCAATTCATGCAGAACAAAAATGTCTTGAATTCTGTCGTTCAAATGATAAAAGACATAAGTTTGAAATCTATATTTGGAGATATTCAAAAGAAGGTAAAGTAAAACCAGTTTTCTGTTGTGGGGCTTGTACAAAATTACTTTCGAAATTTAATTATGAGAACAAAGTCTATACTTTTCAAAATCATCAAATATGTCCGGCTGTAGGTCAACCTTATATAACACTCGGATATCAAATCAAGAACCAATTGTAATTATTTTTTTAAAAATTTGAAATTAATTATTTGATTTATTATTACTAAGAAACATAAGATGTTATCATCTCTTACAGAAGAACTCTTTGATGAATATATTTTACCTCATTTACATTACCATGATGTAGCAAACCTTACCATGTGTTCAATATATTTTAGGGAATTTTTTAAAGATCATCCATTCTGGAAAAAGATGTTTCTTCGTGAAAAAGGATATCAACACTATGAAAAAAAACTCAATCAATTATTTATTTCAAATAACAAATGGAACCCTTCAATGTATTGGCAATGGACCGAAGAACTAAAAGAATTAAATAAATGTAATCTAATCATCAAGAACAATACAAAGGATATACCGTTTGATATATGGTGGAGAGTAAATCGCTTTAATTATCAAAAAATCACCAAAAAACCACTTTTACCCCGTCGGTTATTTGTTCATCCTAGCTATCCAAATAATAAATGGATGTGTATCCCTACAAAAGAATGGCTTACTCTACATCCTTATGAAAATGTTGGATTTTCATTTATTGTAAATATTCTTCAACTTATGATAGACCCTGTAACAAAGAAAACTGGTTTTATTCGAGAGATACATGAACCGGGGAAATTTATCCCTATTAAAGGAACAAGGAAACACTACGAAAATTATAAGAAACAATTTATACGGATAAAATCAAAAAAAATAGATCTTCAAGAAAAGATATCGAAGAATGATAATGATATTGAAATTTATAAGGAAGAAATTAATGTTCTACAAAGAAAACTAAATATTCTTCATGGAAATTATAAAAGGGCAAAAGATAAAAAGAAAGATCTTGAATATCTTTCAAACATTATAAAGTAATCTCTTTTCATAACTATTATAAAACATATGTCGTGTGAATGGCTGACCATTTGGGTCTTGGGTTCGAATCCCAAACACGACAACTACCCCAAATTCACATGCAACCACAAGATTGGAGGACTTACTTGGAATGATTGACCCACTGGGTCCCGAGTAAAGGGTGGAATATAACATAAAATAGACACTTTGAGGTGGAAGTGTGTGGCTGATTGATTAACCATCATAACGAAATTCTAGGATCGCAACCTGGATTTAGTTTTGAGGGTATCAGACTCCCCTTTATGACCTTATTTTCATAATCGAATTGAAAATGAGAATTTTAAAGGGAAGTGGGTAGTTTTTTTTATCCTTCAAAAGAACCATCTTCTGTTTGGATCGCATAAATATTTAAACAAGTTAAACCACTAATTAATAATACAATACATAAAACAAAACTTAATATAATACATACATCTTTGTTATTACAACAATTATATCTTTTTCTTCGTGTAATAACTCTATCATTTGTTTCATCCTTTTCCCAAGCTCCCTCTAGAAAGGGTTCATCAATAGGATATTTAGGCATTTCTTTGATTGATTAATTAATTCATTCAAAGAAAATTCAAATTTAATAATTGTTAAAAGTCTATTTATAAACTACAATGAAGTTTCAACAAACAGATAATCTTTATGAAAATTGGATTAAAAAACATACAATGAATACTATTATTCATTCACTCAAACAATATTCTTTTTTTGATGAACATCCACACTTCATCTATTTATCCATGATAGAAGAACTTTATCAAAACATCAATAATAGCATTCATTTACTAAATATTCATTCACATCAATACAAATATTGTAAAAGGTTACTGTATTCCATTTATTCAAATCTTTATACTGTCTATACAAAAGATTATTGTCTATGTGAAACAATACAATACTACTATTTTAAAAATAAAAAAGATGTGAAGGAATTATTACAACCATTCACATCCTATGAAATAGATGATGAATATCTTCCGATTGAAACATTCTTCCGTGGTATTCATCAACTTATAGAGGTTAACCTATTGTATCTTTTACATGAACATAACAAAATTGAACTATTAATGGACATCGAGAATGAAACAATTAAGGATATTATTTATCATTGTATATCCATCTGGAAACAGCTTATTGAAACATTACATTTATTATCATCCCTTGATGAATTATATTACCAAAAATATAGAAATATGATCTATGGAACCTCTGGTGGAGAATCCATAAATCTTCGTAAGCTTCAAAAAAAAATACAAAAC
>MDTA01161955.1_pt1 | contig 21633 bp, 19 predicted proteins | sample 811151 | NCBI WGS metagenome assembly MDTA01 (sample SAMN05326648, study PRJNA326480) | marine metagenome | isolation source: seawater | place: Indian Ocean: South | collected 2010 | reverse complement strand
TCACGCACTCGGGAGGCACCAACGCCCACAAACATTTCAACAAAGTCGGAGCCGGAAATCGTAAAGAAGGGAACGCCCGCCTCTCCGGCGACCGCCTTTGCGAGGAGGGTTTTGCCCGTACCCGGTGATCCCATCAAAAGAACGCCCTTGGGCAGCTTGCCGCCAAGACGGGTAAATCGGCGGGGATCCCGGAGGAAGTGAACCACCTCCTCCAACTCACTCTTCGCCTCATCACAACCGGCGACACTGGCGAAAGTGATGTCATTCTGGCCCTCGGTCAGCATCTTGGCCTTGGATTTTCCGAAGCTCATCGCTTTGCCGCCACCGGCCTGCAAGTTGCGCAGGAAGAACAGGAAAAAGCCCAGCAAGAGTAAGGTGGGTAGCCACGAGATCAAGAAGCTCTGCCAAAAGCTTTCGTCGTCTGCTTTATCAACGTGGACAACGAGTCCGGGGTGGTCCTTGACCAAGCCGTTCACGAAGTCGTCGGTCAGGACACCGGTGGTTGTGTAGACGACATTGCCGTTGTTCAAGCTGAGGCGCCAATCCATGCCTTTGACACGAAGTTCCGCCAAACCGTCGTCCATTTCATCGAGCTTGGAGATGTTGTGTAACATCTCGGAAAAGCTGATTTCGGTCCCTCGACGGTTTTGACCGCCTTGGATCGCCACCAACAAAAAGATGGAGCCGATGGCAATCGCCCATATAGCCAGGGTTCTCATGTTTCCACGCACGTTATTTTCCTCTTTATATATCCCGGTTAAGCACGAGTTTACCTCGACGCAAGTCTAACCGCTCGCCTGCCATTGAAAACCATCGTCCCCCACGTCTTGTTCCGGCGGCCTGACAGAGGGCTTCGATAAAACCACTGCGGGGGCGCCAGTGGGGTTTAAGTTGGGCGACTTGTGCCCGAATCACAGCTCGCCGAAGCCCTGTTGGTAGTGCATCCAACGGCTCTGACCATGTCGCTAACTGAAGGCGACGAACCCGGGTGCCCACCGAATGCATCGCCCAAGCAACCTCACCCTCGGGGTCTATTTTCGCCAACCAACCCGACTGGCGAAGACGCACCCGTTGAAAGCGACCATCCAGGTTCATCGGATCGGCAAATGCCTCGGGGAAACGATCACGGTGAACTTTCTGAGCTTGATCAAGGAGCGGCCGAACAAAGGATCCATGCCGCAGCGCAGGGCCCTGCCAGAACAGGGGAGATGATCCGGACAAGAGACGCAACCACAAGCTCTCGACCCAATCATCCCAACCGTGCCCGAGGGCGATAGGGGTTTCCTCGGATACCATGGCTTGCAAGGCCTCATAGCGTGCGGTTCTTGCCGCAGCCTCAAGCCCCCGATTGCCAGCGAAAACCTCAACGTTTTGAACCCGCAACTCCAGTCCATGAGTCAATGCCACCCGCTCGACGTGGCGACGTGCACCGTCGCTACCAAGCCCGAAACCATGATGAACGTGAAGCAGGATGGGAGGATGGCGCAGGCTGTCCAGAGCCCACATCATCAGAGCATAGCTGTCTGCCCCCCCCGAAAAGGCAAGTGCGACTGGCTGGTCCAAAGTGGCCAGTTGGCTGCGGAGCGCAGATGCGGCGAGATTAGCTCCGTGCGGCGAGGAAGCGAGCAAGCCGCTCGAAGCCTTCCGTCAGATCTGCCTCGCTCGCCGCCATGCTCAAGCGAGCATGGCCTGGTGCACCAAAGGCGCTTCCGGGAACGAGTGCGAGGTGTTCCCGATCCAGGAGTTCCCGACAGAAGGCGTTGTCATCCTCGCCGGTCCTCAGTGCTGCTCGCAGATCGAGAAACGCGTAGAAAGCCCCCTGCGGTCGCAACACATCGACCTGCTCAAGGCGATCGGCTGCTGCCATGACCAGATCTCGACGCTTTTCAAGCAAAGCGACCAACTCGTCGACACAGTTCTGAGGCCCATCCAAGGCAGCGAGAGCAGCGTATTGACTGACAGAGGTGGCGCTGCTGGTTTGATGGCTTTGCATTCGAGACGCTGCACTGACGACAGACTTTGGTCCCATGACCCAGCCGACCCGCCATCCCGTCATCGCGTAGGCCTTGCTCACTCCATCCACCACCAAGATGCGCTCGATGTCTGCACCTTTGACCTGCACGGGGCTGAAGGCCTGCGGCGCGTCGCTGAAGCTAATACGGCTGTAAATCTCATCGCTGATCAGCCACACCTTGCGACGAGCGGCCCAGCGGGTGATGGCTTCCACCTGATCGGGTCGAGCCATCAACCCGGTCGGATTGTTCGGACTGTTGATCACCGACGCTCGGCATCGGTCATCAAAAGCGGCTTCCAGGGCTTCGACGCTTGGATAGAAGCCATCTGCTACTGTCGAGGGAACCACCACCGGCTCGCCATCCGCCAAGCGGATTTGAGGCCCGTAACTTACCCAGGCGGGATCGGAAAGTAACACCTTGTCACCAGGCTCCAACAGAACCTGAAAGCAATGAAACAGGGCATGCTTGGCGCCGCAGGTGACCAAAACCTCGCCCGTCGCGTCGGGACGCCAGCCCCGTAGCTCACCACTCTGGTCGGCGATGGCACGACGCAGCGCCGGCAAACCAGCCACCGGAAGATATCGAGTGGCTCCCTGGTGCAGCGCGTCCACACCCGCCTCAACGATGTGCCGTGGCGTCGGCGTATCAGGCTCCCCAGCCGCCAGAGAAATTACATCGTTAAAACGCCCTGCGAGGGCCTTTGCTTGGGAGGATATCGCCAGCGTAGGCGATGCAGAAGCTCGATCAGCTCGACGACTCACAGGACCTCTCATCGGTCGAGCTTGGCATGCAATGCCCGCTCGACACAGGCGGGGACAAACTGACGAATCTCCCCGCCAAGGGATGCAATTTCACGCACTAAACTTGAACTGACGTAAAAGTTGGCATCGTCCGTCATCAAGAAAATGGTGTCCACCTCGGGCGCCATCTTTCGATTCATATTTGCCATCTGCAGTTCACTATCAAAATCACTTACCGCCCGCAGCCCACGCAACATAAAGGCAATGTTTCTCGCCCGACAAAAGTCGATGAGTAAGCCATCGAGGGCGACCACTTCCACCGGGGCATCGCCCAATGCTTCTCGCAGAAGGTTTACGCGCTCCTCAAAGCTAAAAAGACCCTTCTTTGAGGTATTGACCGCCACAGCCACCACCAGATCATCCACCACTTCAAGGCCGCGGCGAATGATGTCGAGATGGCCATTCGTTAAAGGGTCAAAACTCCCCGCATAAACGGCTTTGCGGCTCACAGCGCCTTCTCCATGATCAGAAGTCTGGCAGCCCCGTACACTCGGTCCGAGGTCATCGCAACGCTCTCTGGAAGGGCTGGAAGTGGCTCGGAAGAACGACGCTCGAGAACCCAGCAGCCTTGCTCTCGAAGTTTACAGGCCAGCAAAGCGTTCATCGCCTCTTCAAGAGGCAAGTCGTATGGAGGATCTGCGAAGGCCACCTGGGCCATCGGCAAGGGCCCCGGTCGAGATGCGTTCGCCGAACGCAGTTCCACTTGACTGGCATTCACCTTGTCGATGTTGGCGCGGCAGAGCGCCAGCGCTGGCTTTGCGTTTTCCACCAGAATCACAGAGGGCGCCCCCCGACTCGCTGCTTCCAAACCCACTGCCCCCGTTCCTGCATACAGATCGATAAAAGGTCCTTTGAGAATACGAGGACCGAGCAGATTAAACAATGCTTCTCGAGCGCGATCGGAGGTTGGACGGGTAACTTCTGCGTCCTTAGGTCCCAGAAGGCGCCTGCCGCGCCATCGCCCCGAGATAATTCGCATGACCCCTACTCCAATGAACCTGAGAACAAAAAGAAGAAAGGGCGACCGAAGTCACCCCTTCTCCGTTCCCTCCGTGTGACGGGACTTAGTCGTCGTCACTCTGCAGCTTACCAAACACATCCCCAAAGGCTTCGCCCAGGGTCGTGGCTGCATCATCCTCGGTCTCCGTCGAGCGGCTGGAGTCCTGATGACCACCGGCCAGATAGGCTCGGTAATCGGTACCATCTTCCGCCCGAGACACGGCCCGAATCGAAAGCCCGATGCGACGCTCGGTGGAGTCCACGTCGATCACAAGAACCTCCACGGTCTGACCAAGCTTCAGCACATCGGCGGGCTTCTCCACACGCTCTTCCGAGATTTCGCTCACGTGACAGAGACCTTCGATGCCGGAATCGATCTCGATGAAGGCACCGTAGTCGGTCAACTTCTTCACATTGCCCTCGACCTTGGCACCTCGGGGATACCGCTCTGCGAGATCGCTCCACGGATCGGGGTTCAGCTGCTTGATGCCCAAGCTGAACCGCTCGTTCTCGCTGTCGATGTCAAGCACCACAGCTTCCACTTCGTCACCCTTATCGAAGAGTTCCGAGGGGTGCTTCACGCGGTGTGTCCAGCTTAGGTCGGAGATGTGAACGAGGCCATCGATGCCCTCTTCCACGCCCACGAAGACGCCGAACTCGGTGATGTTGCGAACCCGACCTTGAATCACGGTACCGACAGGGTAGCGCTCGGTCAGGCTCTGCCAGGGGTTCTCTTCCATCTGCTTCATGCCGAGGGAGATCCGCTTGTTTTCCAGGTCGATATCCAGAACCATCGCATCCACATCGTCGCCGATGGCGACCATGCGGCTGGGGTGCTTGATCCGGCGGGTCCAGCTCATCTCGGTGACGTGCACCAAGCCTTCGACACCCGGCTCGATCTCGATAAAGGCACCGTAGTCGGTCATGCTGACCACCTTGCCACTCACGTGGCTGCCCAGCGGGTACTTATCCTTCGCTTCATCCCATGGATCGGCCGTCAGTTGCTTAACACCCAGGGACACGCGCTCGGTGTCTTGATCGTAGCGGAGAACCACCACGTCCACCTCGTCGCCCACGTTGAACAGCTGACTGGGGTGATTGATACGTCCCCAGCTCATGTCGGTGATGTGCAGCAGGCCGTCGATGCCGCCGAGATCCACGAAGGCACCATAATCGGTGAGATTCTTGATGATACCCTTCAACTTCGCACCGGCGTCCAGACGATCCATCGTGTCCGTCTTGAGCGCCTCACGCTCGCGCTCAAGCAGCGCACGACGGCTCAACACGATGTTGGGGCGACGACGGTTGAACTTGATAATTTTGAATTCGTATTCCTCGCCCACCATGCGGTCGAGGTTGCGCACCGGGCGTAAATCCACCTGGGACCCGGGCAGGAATGCCTTCACGCCGATGTCCACATGCAAGCCACCCTTGACCCGAGCAACGATGGTGCCCTTCACCACTTCATCTTTTTCATACGCTTCAGCGATCTCATCCCAAACGCGAAGGCGATCCGCCTTTTCCTTGGAGACGTCGATGTAGCCTTGATCATTTTCAGACCGCTCGATGTACACGGTCACTTCGGAGCCGACGCTGTAAGCCTCTTCCTCCTCGTTCCGGAACTCATAGAGGGGGATCGCTCCCTCGCTCTTGTAACCCACGTCAACCAGGACATGATCGCCTTTGATGGCGACCACAGTGCCCTTGACCAACTGGCCTTCCTGAATCTGGTCATGCTGAGCTTCGACTTCAGCTAAAAGATCTTCGAAGGTCATGCCGTTCTCAAGGAGCGAACCGCCTTCATTCGTGGAGTGAACAATTTCGTTCATAGATACCTCTCCGGCAAAGCCGGAATTTAACCCTGAGACAAATCCCAGAGATCTGTGGGCGACGACCTGTCTCGACACCATTTCAAACAAGAGGGCTGCTGACAGGAGCAACTTCGGGCGGGCGTATGGACGCCTGGCTCGATATGGTCAAGGCAAAACCATCGCATAGAGCCCCCAAAATAGCATCGACTTTACCCCACAAGGCGCACTCGATACGAAGTCACTTGAGACCGAGGAGACGACGGGAATGGAGCGACAAACCTTCGCAGACGGTGACATCATCTTTAATGAAGGGGATCGGAGCGAATCCGCATACGTGATCGAATCGGGAAAAGTCGCCATCCTCGATGGCCATGGCAAGGCTGCGTCTACCATCGCGACGTTGGAGGCCGGTGAGATCTTTGGGGAGATGGGTCTGATCGATGAAATGCCCCGATCTCGGGGGGCATGCGCCGTGGGTGATGTGGTCCTACAAACCATGGACGGAGAGGACTTCGTGCGCTTGCTTCGAGAAGCACCAGACGAAAGTCTGCGCTACATCCGAACCCTCTTTGACCGACTTCGGTCGCTGGGTGCGACCACATCGGAACCCGTTGCGACGGATCCTAATCAAACAGCACCCGCCACTGCGTCCATCACCGTCTTTGCAGACAGCAAAGGCACCTCACCCTATGTACCAAGCCAAGGGATCCGGGTGCGAAGACTTCCCTTCAACGTCGGACGACGCTCCCGGGACCCCCTGTGCCGAAACGACCTGGAAATTCTCGACGACAAGCCCTTTACGGTCAGTCGTGACCATTTTGCCATCGATCGCAAGGGCCAACAGTTGTTGATCCGCGATCGTGGCAGCTACTTAGGCCTGCGAGTCAATGGTCAACACATCGGTGGCGGCTTGTACAATGCCCGATCCTGTGAGTTGAAGTTGGGTGAGAACACCGTGGTGCTCGGCAAACGAGGCGACACCTTCTGTCTTAAACTGGTCGTCGAAACCTAAGGTAAGTTCCCTTACTGCAGCACCTCAACCCGGCCACCGCGAATCCTCAATGCCTGGATCGAACCACCGTAGTGGGCGCTCATCCCCACATCGATCCGCCACACCTTATCACCGCATGCAGCATTGATACCCTGCCGTTGAACGGTGTGAGCGACCACCATACGAGCGACTCCCAAATCTGCGAGGACCCGCTCCAAGAGTTGGCAGTCTTGCTCATCCACATCGGCAGAAAAGTGGCGGCTCCACACCATGGATTCATCCCCTGAGAGGAAGTCCGGTCGAGGAAGTTCCCCGCGCATCCAAGCCTGAATCTCACGGTTCATATTTTCTAAGCCATTGCTCAGGTGAACAGGCAGCACGCCACCGTGAGCGAACACGGTATCCCCCACAACCATGATGGCATTATGACGAGCCAAGATTCGAGCATAGGGTCCTCCGGGACGAAACGCTCGTACCCGCCCTCGCTGTGACTCTTCATATCCCCGAGTCAGACGATCATCGCCCCCTTCCGTCACGTCATCGAAATCAGTCCAACCACCGGGTGTCACGTAACGAAAATCAAGCGCAACGTTCATGGTTTCATGGTTGCCAAGCAAAGGAAAGAAGCGTCCACCGGCGGCAAAGGCTTGGTCGCTCAATGATTCGAAATAATCGAGAATAGCCCGTTCGTCGTCGCCGCGATCCAATTGATCACCCACTTGCACAACGACCGTTTCACCACCGGCCCACCGCCGATTGACATCGATCACCCCTGCGAGACGAAGCGCTTGGATCGTCGCTGCTAAATCACCGTGTAGATCACCGATGGCGATCACATCTTGCCCAGCGCCAGGCATCCATCGGGTCGGAGCAACCTCAGGTCGAGCAGACACGTCACCGGCATCGATTGCCGAGGACGGGATCGGCGATGGTACCGGCTCTGGGGCTTGGGACGACTCAGATGTCCCGACACAGGCTGCGCAAAGAAAGACAAAAAACGACCGGAGGATCATCGGGGCTCCAAATGTTCTGGGGGCGGCGCCACGATCTCCATGCCGGCGTAACAGAGACGGTAGCAATGAAGTTGTAACGTGCCCTCGGGTTCTGGATGATACAAAGCATCGCCGAGGATTGGCGAGCCGATATGGGCAAGGTGCGCACGAATTTGGTGACGATGTCCCGTCAACAAATCCACTTCCAGCAAGCCGTAAGCATCCAATGGTTTCCACCGGGTTCGACAGGCCCTTCCCTTGGGATCGATCCGCACATGATCTCCCGCAGACATCAAAGGTGCATCACACCCAGCCGTGCTGGGAACACCTTTGACGCGCGCTCGGTAAATTCGTTCCACCTCACCTCGGGCGAAAGCCCGTCGAAAAGCACGCCAAACCTCCACGTGGCTGGCCGCCAAGAGGGCACCTGAGGCATCTTGATCAAGACGGTGAACCAGTCCGCCTTGCAAAGGGTCATCACCGACTCTGGCGATGCCCGGGTCATGAGCGACCAAGCTGTTTAAAGCTGTGCCTTGCTCAAAAGGCTGGCTCAAGTGACTGTGCATCCCGTTCGGTTTGTTCACGCTGAGCCATCCGGCTCCCTCCGCCAGGACCGGCAACGGCGCGCTCGCGGGAGGGATCCAATCGCCTAAGGTCCCGTCGATCTCAAGCTGGACGACCGCTGGCTCAAGGAAACGCTCACCCTTTCGTACCAGCCGCCCCTCGTGTTGAACTCGACCTTGCTTGAGCCAAAGGATCGCCACCCTTCGAGACAAGCCGACAGCGTGGGCAAGACTCGCTTCGACTCGCCCCGGCAGAAGGCTCACACTGGGCATGGAACGGTCCATTTCCCGGTCTGAAAATAGTCGATAAGCACGGTGGCATAACTGCCCGCCGGCAGATCAAAATGGAACCAAATGCCCAAGGAGTCCTCGACGATTTCCACCGCTGGGGCTGGAATCGCAACGGGTCGCCAGGCCCCTGGAATTTTCTTCCCTAGCCCTCGCCATTTTTCCGTTCCCGTACCCAAGATTTCCCCGACTTGATCCATCCACAACTGGGCTTGAGCCCCGGGGGACCTCAACTTTCCGCCAGGCAGCGGTCCACATGGATATATCTCCAGATTTTTCAATCTATTGGAAACCAAAACCTCATCAGGATCAGTAAAGATGCCTCCCCGATGGGTTTGGTACCACTCACCGGCAACAATCAGAGGTTCGGGCCAACGCCTCAACTTCAAGTAGTGGTTGAAGAATGCAGACTGAAGCACTGAATAATCAAATCGATCTTTGTGGTTTCGCCCTCGAAAACCACGCTCCAGGAATTGCCGCGCTCGTACCAAAGATTCCGGACGGTTAAACCGTTGCTGACCATAGGGGTTTGGCATCCATTCAGAGGCTTGGAGTTCCCGGTTCAGTTGGCGGGCTTGGAGCAATGCGTCGGGTTGAAGTTCCGAGATTAAAATCTGAAATCGATTTCCCCGCAAAGCGCCTGTGCGCAGCCGACGATCATGGAACTTTCGCTGCAGAATCTGCCACGAGCCCGACTCCACCTCCAGCCATTCCCCATCGGCTGGAAGTGCATCTGCATGGTCACGTTCCAAACTAAGCCACTGCCTGGTGACAGCCCGTTTATCCTTCCGCCCAGCGCTGCCCACAGAACGAAGGTTTACCCCGGTTCTCTGGGCCACAGAGCGGAGCAACTGCGGCGTCGACAGATTGACTTTCTCCACCTCCAGCCAAAGGTGGTTTCCTTCTCCAGTGGGGAGAAAAGCCGGTATTTCGTGAACGACGAAATGCTCTGGATCGGCTTTTAGTAGGCCGCCTGTACCGGCCATCAGGTGAGGGTCGGATCCTCTTGATAGAGCACTTCAGTGATCTCCAAGTCGCGTACGCCCGCCGGAAGTTTGACCTCGATAAAGTCCCCAGCTTCTTTCCCCATGCAGGCTCGAGCCACTGGGCTGGACGTGCTGATTCGCAGCTTATCGATGTCCGCTTCCATATCACCAACGATCTGATAGCGGGCCTCAGAATCGTCTTCCATGTCCACGAGCGTGACGGTGGCGCCGAAACGAACCACCGGCTCATCATCTTTCGCATCGAGATCTAAAACATCAGCGCGGGAGACCACGTCTTCAAGTAGGCCGATCCGGCCGTCGACAAAGCCAAGCTTCTCCTTCGCCGCATGATACTCAGCATTCTCACTTAAATCGCCATGGGCTCGAGCCTCTTGCAGCTCTTGGACGACTTCCGGACGAACCGTCCCCCGGAAGTGAGTGAGTTCTTCACTCAATCGCTTGTATCCAGTTTTCGTCAGCAATACCCGTTCGATGGCCATGTCAGACTCCTTCTACCGTCTCTACCTCAGGGGCAACGAACTTGCGATCCCCCATGAGACATCGAGGTCCTGCAGGAAGGTTTGGGGAGACGCAAGGCTCCTTTTCACTTCCGTTCGTGGGAGCGCAGCGTTCGAGCGAGTCGAAAGCCCAAGTAAGCATAACGGCGACCGGGCTTATCCCCAAACCGAACGGCGACCCGAGCGCTCTTTGCGTTGTAACCCCAAGCGCCCCCCCGGATGACTCGTCCCTCGCTCATCTGATGCCCAGTCGGATCTTTGATAATGCCCTTTGCGTAGGGCCCATACCCATCCCAAACCCACTCCCAAACATTGCCACTCATATCATAACAACCCCACGCGTTGGGTTGCTTTTGCGCCACGGGGTGGGTCTCCCCACCAGAATTACCGTCAAACCATGCCACGTCTTCCACTCGGTCACTGCCAGAATAGCGATTCGATTGACCGGCTCGAGCGACAACTTCCCATTCTGCTTCCGTGGGAAGCCGGTAGCCTTCGCAATCCAAGCCCTTGGGCCAACTTAAGCCCCTTTCGTCCATGCGGTAACAGGGCTCCAAACCGTCCACCTCGCTGGCACGGTTTGCAAATCGGAGGGCATCGAACCAGTTCACCTGCTCTACGGGACGTTTCGCCCCCTTAAAGCTGCTCGGATTCTGATCCATCAACTCCTCATACTGGGCTTGAGTGACCTCGGTGGCACCCATGGCGAAGGATCGAGAGATCACGACCTCATGGCGTCCCTCGTCCGTGTCACGATCAAAATCAGATTCGGGACTGCCGATCCACACCCTGCCCGGCTGGATCGCCACCATGGAGTAACCCCATCGACTGTGCAGAGAAAAGCCTCGCTTTTCATCCTCTCCCGGCTCCAAGTGTACCTTAATCTTGCGGTGAACCCCTGCAACGAGAACGACTCGCTGCCAATGCGTACGGTATCCCAGTCGGCTGACTGTCAGGTCATAGGTTCCATCCCGAAGGCCCTTCCCTCGCCATGGCAATCCCCCCTCTCGATGAAACCCTGCTCGAGGACTAAAGACTTTCACCATGGCACCGGGAGGCGTTCCATCGATCGATAGTTTCGCCCAAGGATACAATCGGATCGTTTCCACTTGCAATCGCCCCGGTTTTAAATCCAGCCATTTGCTCCGATGCTGATACCCCTTCTTGCTCGCCCGAAGGCGATAACGCCCTGGGACAAGATTGCGCAGTGTCGATGGCAAACCCGTCGGCTTCAGCTTTTGCCCCTTCGGACCGGTCAGCGAAACTTTCGCTCGAGAAGGCTCTCCCCGTAAATTCAGGCTTGCGGGCTTCTGCAGTTGGATGGCTAGGGTCTCAATGCGATCGGGAAGCACACGAATCTTCCCTTTCCCGTCCAAGAAGCCCTCGGCTGTGGCTTGCCACCGATAGTGCGCTGGCGGAAGTGAGTTGAGGGTATCACCCACCCTTAACCTCCAGGACTTGTTTGCGCCCTGAAGTTCGACTTGAGCAGACGCCGGCCCGCCCACAACCACCAAGCCCCCGTAAGCCACCGTCACCGTGCCACTCTGTACGCTCGGGTCGTCAACTCCTTGCTCTTCATCAAAAGCACTTCGTACGCTCCTCTGCGGCTGCGCTTTCTGACCAGCAAGTAGCGGCTTCAGACTTCTTTTAGCCAAAGAGCGAAGGCGCTTTTTCAGCCCGAGTAAGGTTTTGGATCCACTGGAGTGATCGCTGATCACATTACTGCCCTCTATGGACCAGATTTTAAGGCTGATTTCCCATGGGCCTCGCCCTGGGCGCATCACCCGGGCTTGGACCACGTAATCGGCTCCCAAAGCGCCGCCCAAATCGGCTGCACAGGTTGCGTTCAGACACGTCTCTCGAGCCTCTTCCTCTGTTTGCCCGGAAGCCATCAACAAACGCATCACAACGTCGGGTGTCACGAGTCGCAAGCGCCGGTCCGCAGCTCTCAGCAGCGATTGCTCTAACTTATTTTGGAGATACGCCCGATCCGCTTCCCGATCCCCCGCACACAGAGACTCCGGGTAACATTCGACCGATGTCATGGCGAGAATCGGCTGCTGAGTGGGCATTGAGGTGATGAGCAACCACGGCAACATGGAAACGATCATCGAGCTTTAGCCCCCCCTGCAGATGAACAAAGGATGGCTTTGACCGCAAGGGTCCTCGTGGTGCGCCTCAGGCTGAATAGTAGGCCTGCATCGAACGGACAGGTAGGAAGGCGTCTTCACCGCCAGCGATCCCGCCCGCCGTGGCAATGGCTCCGGCGATCGTCGTGCAATACGCAACCCCGGCTCGCAGCGCTTCCTTCCGAATGACGGCACTGTCCTTGGCATCGGAGACACTTCCCGGAGTGTTCACCACGAGACTCACGCGATTGTGATGAATCAGATCGATGCAATCCAAGGCTCCCTGCCCCACTCGATGGACAAGAACAGCCTCAATGCCTGCCTGAGCCAGGACATCTCGGGTACCTTCCGTTGCATAGATTTCCCAACCGGCAGTGTGGAGTAACTCAGCCACCCTGACTGCCTCCCCTTTGTCTTCCTGGCGAACGGTCAACAACACCCCATTCTCACCCCGGAAACGCACGCCAGCGCCTCGAGTTGCCCGTGCAAAAGCAGAGTCAAAAGTCGTCGCAACCCCCATCACCTCGCCAGTGCTGCGCATCTCGGGCCCCAAAAGAGGATCTGCTCCCGGGAAGCGATCAAAGGGGAAAACCGCTTCCTTCACGGCAAAGTGCCCGACTTTTGGCTCGGGAATATCGAGTTCCTTTAACCTCTCACCAGCCATCACGCGGGCAGCGAGCCGAGCGATTTGCACCCCCGTGGCTTTGGCGACAAAAGGCACGGTGCGACTGGCTCTTGGATTGACTTCGATCACATAAACCTCGTCATCCTGCACAGCAAACTGAGCGTTCATTAAACCACGAACACCAAGTTCCCGAGCCAACGCGCCTGCTTGTTCTTCGATACGACTGACCACGTCGTCACTCAGGGTATGAGGCGGTAGACAACAGGCCGAATCACCGCTGTGTACCCCCGCTTGCTCCACATGTTCGAGGACGCCACCCACGAGACAACGTTCGCCGTCGTACACCACATCCACATCCACCTCGACCGCCCGATCAAGGAATCGATCGATTAACACCGGATGCTCTGGGCTGGCTTTGACCGCCTCCCTCAAATAACGAGCCAACTGGTCCTCAGAAAAGACGATCTCCATGGCCCGACCGCCCAAGACATAAGAGGGTCGAACGAGCACCGGAAAGCCGAGTCTCCGCACAACCCCCAAGGCCTCGTCAAGGTTGGTTGCGAGACCGGCGGGCGGCTGTTTGACACCAACAGCCTCCATCAGTTGGTTGGCTCGTTCCCGGTCCTCCGCTCGATCGATGGCGTCCGGGGAGGTCCCAATAATTGGGACACCAGCCTGCTCGAGAGGCACGGCGAGCTTTAAGGGGGTCTGTCCACCGAACTGAACGATAACACCCTGGGGTTCTTCAACCCGACAGATCTCCAAGACATTTTCCAGGGTCAGTGGCTCAAAGTAGAGGCGGTCTGCCGTATCAAAATCGGTACTTACGGTCTCCGGATTGCAGTTAACCATGATCGTCTCATAGCCGGCTTCAGCCAGAGCAAAGACACCTTGTACACAACAATAATCGAACTCAATTCCCTGGCCGATTCGATTGGGCCCTCCACCCAAAATCATCATTTTCTTGCGAGATGTTGGGTTCGATTCACACACATCGGAGTACGTCGAATAAAAGTAAGAGGTACCTGCTACGAACTCGGCTGCACAGGTATCGACCCGCCGAAACACGGGGTGGATACCATGCTCATAACGCAACGAACGAACTTGAGACTCAGTCCAATTCTTCAAATGAGCGATGCGGGTATCAGCGAAGCCCTCTCTTTTGAACACGCGAAGTTCTTCGGCCTCGAGATCACTCTGACGAATCGCTGACTCCATTTCCACCAGGATCCGAATGTGAGCCAAAAACCAGGGATCGATTCCACTCAGTTCGTAGAGTTGCTCGTCACTGTAACCCTGCCGCATCGCTTGAGCCAAATACCAGAGTCGTTCACCACCAGGGGATCTGAGTTCGTGATCTAGATCGACCTCTTTTTCCGGAACATCAAAGCCAGAGCAGCCCGTTTCTAGGGACCGCAAAGCCTTGTGCAGACTCTCTCGAAAGGTCCCACCGATCCCCATCACCTCACCCACGCTCTTCATGGCTGTACCCAGCCGGTCATCAGCCCCTGCAAACTTCTCAAAGGCGAAGCGGGGAATCTTTGTGACCACGTAGTCGATGGAAGGCTCGAAAGCCGCTGAACTGACTTTCGTGATGTCATTGGGCAACTCGTCGAGGGTGTATCCAACAGCCAACTTGGCAGCGATCCGGGCGATCGGGTAACCGGTAGCTTTGCTCGCCAGTGCCGAACTCCGGCTGACACGAGGATTCATCTCGATAACGATGCGACGCCCCGTCTTTGGGCAGACCGAAAACTGGATATTAGAGCCCCCAGTATCGACGCCGATCTCCCGAATGATCTCAATCGCCTCGTTCCGCATGGCTTGATACTCGAAATCGCTGAGTGTCATCGCGGGTGCGATGGTGATGGAGTCTCCGGTGTGAACCCCCATCGGGTCGAGATTCTCAATGGAGCACACGATGATCACGTTGTCTGCCGGATCTCTGATCACCTCTAATTCAAACTCTTTCCATCCAACGAGCGACTCTTCCACGAGAACGGTACCGACGGGGCTCAACTCCATCGCACGTCGAACCATCGGCTCGTAGTCTTCTTCCCGCTCGACCGTACCTCCACCGGTTCCACCCATGGTAAAACTCGGGCGAAGAATACAGGGGATCCCCACTTCGTTACGGGCTTGGTGCATCTCTTCCTCAGAGCCCACCATGGCGCTTCGAGGCAGCCCCACACCAATCTTTTGCATCGCTGCCTTGAACAACGCACGATCCTCAGCCTTGTTAATGGCTTCGAGATTGGCGCCGAGAAGCTCCACACCATGCTGTTCGAGAACCCCCGACTCAGCCAAGCTCACCGCTGTGTTGAGCGCCGTTTGTCCGCCGAGCGTCGGAAGCAGCGCATCGGGCTTTTCCACCTCGATGATTCGGGCCACCGTTTCAGGGGTAATCGGCTCAATGTAGGTTGCGTCTGAAAACTCTGGATCCGTCATGATGGTGGCGGGATTTGAATTTACAAGAATGACGCGAAAGCCTTCTTCCCGAAGCGCTTTGCAAGCTTGGGTTCCGGAGTAATCAAATTCGCAGGCTTGACCGATGATAATCGGACCCGAGCCGATGAGGAGGATGGAGCGGATATCCTGACGACGGGGCATCGAAGGACCTCCTCGTTGTCGCTATTGAGGACCTGTCTCAAGGACGGCCAAGCGCAACGCTTTGCCGCACCGGAATCGTGGCAGTCTTTTCGATTTCACTTGGATCACTCTGCTCGCATCCCGGGGATGGCGTCCTTCGCGGGCTTCATAATGCTTCACCGTGAACGTCCCCAAACCCCTCAACTCAATGCGCTGTCCTTCGACAAGGGCATCGGTCATGGACCGAATGATCGTTCCAACCACCGTCGTCGCCTGATCATGTGTCAAGTTATCGGCATGAAGGCGATCCACCATACCATCGATGATGTCGGAGCGACGGAGACTCGGAAAATCGGTATTACTTGCCACGGTAAAGGCTCCTCGTGGGGAAGTCGATCAAGGGTGAGCGGGGGCGGTCTTGGAGTATTTCACCCCGCCTGTCAAACAAGCCCTGCAAATGGGACATCATGCCAAGAGACGCTTCATTGCCTTGCCCATGTCAGCAGGGGAATCAACCACTTCGACACCAGCTGCGCGTAGAGCCGCTTTTTTGCCATCCGCTGTACCACTACCACCGCTGATGATCGCACCCGCATGCCCCATGCGCTTGCCCGGCGGTGCCGTCGCTCCTGCGACGAAGCCCACGACGGGCTTGGTCACGTGCTCGGCGATGTAGGCAGCTGCGGTCTCCTCAGCGTTACCGCCGATCTCACCAATCATGACGATCCCATCGGTATCTGGATCCGCCTCAAAAGCTGCGAGGCAATCGATAAAGTTGGTTCCAATCATCGGATCGCCACCGATACCGATGCATGTGGACTGACCGATACCGAGAGCACTTAGTTGGCCGACGGCCTCGTAGGTCAGAGTACCCGATTTCGAAACGACGCCAATGCGTCCAGGTTGATGGATATGCCCTGGCATGATCCCGATCTTGCAGTGACCTGGAGTGATAATCCCTGGGCAGTTGGGGCCGATCAATCGGGTGTTCGACTCCTCCATCGCCCGTCTCACCTTAATCATATCCAACACGGGGACGCCCTCAGTGATGCAAACGACAAGTTCGACGCCGGCATCAACAGCCTCGAGAATGGCATCTGCTGCAAAGGGCGGCGGCACGAAGATCACCGAGGCGTTTGCCCCCGTGGCGGCCCGTGCCTCCTTGACGGTATTGAAGACAGGCACGCTATCGCCAAAGGTTTGCCCTCCTTTGCCCGGAGTCACTCCAGCGACGATCTGCGTCCCGTACTCCAGCATGAAGTTGGAATGACGACCGCCATCACGACCCGTAATCCCCTGCACAACCAATCGGGTATTGGAATCGACCCAGATACTCATGATGCACCTCCCGCAGCGGCAACCACCTTCTCGGCTGCGTCACCCATGTCGCCCGCTGAAATAATCGGCAACCCGCTCTCTGCAAGCTTCCGCTTGCCTTCGTCCACATCGGTGCCCTCCAGCCGCACGACCAGGGGAACGTCCAGTCCGATTTGACGCGCTGCAGCGATCACACCGTCTGCGATCACCGAGCAGCTCATGATGCCGCCAAAAATATTCACCAGGACTGCCCGCACATTGGCATCTTCGAGAATCAACTTGAAGGCTGCTGTCACCTTCTCAGCATTCGCCCCTCCCCCCACATCGAGGAAGTTTGCAGGCTCACCACCATAGAGCTTAATCGTGTCCATGGTCGCCATAGCCAGCCCGGCACCGTTCACCAAGCAACCAATGTTTCCATCGAGCGCAATGTAGGCGAGGTCGTACTCACTGGCTTTGACCTCCCGAGGGTCTTCCTCGGTAAGATCCCGCATCTGAGCAATCTTTTGCTGTCGGTAGAGTGCATTGGAATCGAAGTTAAACTTTGCGTCTAAGGCAATCAATTCACCGCTGCCCGTGACCACGAGCGGATTGATCTCGGCGAGGGAAGCGTCCCGCCCCTTAAAGGCAGCGTATAAGCCATGAACCATCTTGCCAAAATGGCGAACAGACTTCCCTTCCAAACCCAAGCCGAAAGCCAACTGACGGGTTTGGTAATCCACCAAACCGGTGGCTGGATCGATCCATACTTTAAGAATCTTTTCCGGTGTTTCTTCAGCCACCTTTTCGATGTCCATACCGCCTTCGGTACTGGCCATGATACAGATGCGCTGCTCTTCCCGGTCCGGAACGATGGCACAGTAGAGCTCTCGAGCAATGTCACAACCTGCCTCGACCAGGACTTTGAGAACTTCTTTACCCTCCGAGCCCGTTTGATGGGTCACCAACTGCATCCCTAAAATGGACTGTGCATGAGCGTGGGCTTCATCGGGGTTGTGCGCTAACTTGACACCCCCGCCCTTCCCACGCCCCCCGGCATGGATCTGCGCTTTGACGACACAAATTCCACCGCCCAACTTCTCAGCGGCGGTTCGGGCCTCCTCTGGTGTATCGCAGATGTAGCCCTCCGGGACAGGGACTCCAAAATCTCGCAGAACCTCTTTGCCCTGATACTCATGAATCTTCATGCTTGCTCCTTTGTCGCCTCTTGCATGGCAAACACCAGCTTTAAGGCGCCAGCTCTGGCTTTTTCAATCTCTGGCTCGTCCCCATCGAAACTGGCACCGTAACGAACACCTGAATCAAGCTTCACACGGTGTCGCACTCGAATCGTCGCCGTCAGTCGCTGCAGTGACTCGCCCGTCCGTACTCGAAGATCCACTCGCGCCCGTTCGCCAGGGCTCAAAATGTGGGGAAACTCGTTGTCTAACTGGAAGGCGAGACCGCCGGCTCCGACATCATGCACGATGATGGAGCGATTCACGGGATCTCGCACCTGAGTCACCGTCGAGCCGCGCCGGGAAACGACCATACCGTCGTAAACAAACTCCACGCGTTCGACCAACCGGACTTCAACGGGACAACGGTGATAGCGCCGCCGCTGCAACTCATCGAGTCGGTAGGGATAGGCGATCAATGTGGCAGGCGTAGGGGCAAGCCCGCCTTCCCGTTCATAGGTGGCACTACCCACAACAACGCCGGTCTCGAATCGGAAGAGTCGCAATCCCAGCACCAACCGTCCGTCCAGTGCTTCCCCCGGCGCAAGAAGCGCATCCTCACCGGCCAAGACAGGGCGAGTGACCACCAGCAACGGACGCCCTTCGTGACTGTAGGAATCCAGTAATCGACAACTGAAGTCGTGGGAGTCTCCAATATGGGAAAAGATCAACTCAGCTTGAGAGGCTACCGCCTCACGAATCATCCGCTCCACATGCGCTGGAATAATAACACCTGTACCAACCATCGAGTTTAACCCAACAACTCGGCGACAGCGTTACGTTCAGCTACCAACTCGTCGGCGGTCGCCCGGAGTTTAGTCATTGCCGTCTCGCTGTGTTCCAAGCCAGCAACGATGGAATATTCACCACCGGTGACGGTCACAGGAAATGAGTAAATCAAGCCTTCGGGCAACCCATATTCCCCACGGCTCGGCACTGCCATGCTCGTCCAATCATCAGCAGCTGTCCCAGCCTCCCAGAGCGCCATGTGGTCCACGGCCGCAGACGCTGCCGAGGCTGCACTGCTTGCGCCGCGGGCATTGATAATTGCCTTTCCGCGAGTCGCCACGGTCTGGAGGAACTCACCAGCAAGCCAATCCGCACTGACGAGGTCGGTTAAGGGTCGGCCGTTGACACGGGCATGATGATAGTCAGGAAACATCGTATTGGAGTGGTTGCCCCAAATGCCCATCCGACTCACATCGGAAGCCTGGCAATCAAGCTTGCCGCAAATTTGTCCGATCGCCCGGTTTTGATCCAACCGAGTCATGGCGGTAAACCGTTCATTCGGAACGTCGGGTGCGCTGTGCATTGCGATCAGCGCATTCGTATTGCAGGGATTACCCACGACGATCACCCGGAGGTCGTCGGCAGCATGATCGTTCAGGGCACGACCTTGTCCCGTGAAAATCGGCCCATTGACCTTGATCAGATCCGCCCGGTCCATGTTGGCTGTCCTTGGTCGGCTGCCGACCAAAAACGCTCGCTGGCACCCCTCGAAAGCGATGTTGGGATCATCACTGATGTCAATGCTGTGAACCAGAGGAAACGCAGAATCCATGAGTTCCATGACAACCCCTTCCAGGGCGCCCATGGCCGGGGGGATCTCGAGGAGTCGTAAACGAATCGGCTGATCGGGTCCGAAACAGCTGCCCGAGGCCAGCCGAAAGAGGAGAGCATAGCCTATGTTCCCAGCGGCGCCGGTCACAGAGACAGTCAGGGGTGCAGTCATCGTTCGGTCCTTCTCTTCAGCCGGCGTGCGCAGGGCACATGTTCCGACTTTGTTAAGCAAGGGTCCCTCCGCGCTCCACCATGACTTGTCAAGGGGAGAGAGAGGTGTTCGAAAGAGCTATGGGCCGGCTCGAACGAAATCTACGAGAAATGATGAAGCTGCTCAGCGAGGCCGAAGGCCGTCGTCGGGCATGGCGGCGCCTGAACTCAATGCTTTCGGATCCTGGAGCAGAGTTGGATTCCATGGTCATTCGCGAGGATGCCAAAGAGGCTGGCCCCGCCACCCGGGTTCTTTTCATTTTGCCCTCGCTGGGGACAGCCTTCTTTGTGATTCTTTCACTGCGCCCTGTGGGCATTCTCGGACGAGTTGCCAGTGACCTGCTCGCCGTCGTGATCCTACCGAGCATCTTAGCTTGGGGCCTGCCCAAAGTCCTGCTCCTCGCAGACCAAGTGGGCACCGCAAACTATCGCCGCTGGCGAACCTACTGCTGCCATGCACTCGTCCCAGCGCTTGGAATGGCCTTTGTCGCCCGAATTGTATTCTACTTCTCAGGGCTACTGGCAGCGTTCTGCGTCGGACTTGGACTCGTTCTCAGCAGCCGCGCCTTCATCGCAGCTCATGATGAATGGTTAGACTTGCCTGAATCCGGCCGATGGACAGCGGGAGTTCTCTACTTTCTCTGCCTACTCACCTGCGGACTGGCCACGGGATTCTTACTCGATGCCGGAATCCTTGCGCGCAGCGCTTAGCCGGTCATCGAGGCGTATCCCCCAAAGAGAGAGGATTGCCTCGTCTCTAGGCTTCAGACTTCGACCCGTCCTTCTTTTGACCGAAGAGTTCTTCGTAGCTGCGGGTCGAACCCTTGCTGCGAATGGCAGCCTTGCGCTTCGTTCCCTGACTCGCCTGCTTCTTGGCACGGATATTTCGGGTCTGCTGGGTGTTACTTGCCATCGATCGGACTCCTGAAAGGTGCGGCGCTATAATGGAAGCCGCTGGTCAAAGCTAGGGCGAAGTCACAGTAAAACTGTAAGACCCGGTAGCAAATGCACTGAAGGCGCGGATCTTGATGAAAACTTGCTGCCCCACCTCAAGTTCATGGGCGACCAGGCAATTGCTTCCAACACCACCGTCGTCGTTGGTCGCCAACAGAGCCCCTTCCGCATCTTCTAAGCTGCACACCACGTCGAGATTACCACTACTTTCAACCTGCCATCGACCCGCTGCATTTGCCGTCATGGAGAAATAGTCAATGTCACCGGACTCCTCGATGGCAGCAGCCATGGGCTCGCCCACCGCATTCAGCGGACTAGCGCTCGCCCGATCATCGCCGTGCAAGTCAGCGTTCGGATCCTCTCCTGGAGCGATGAGCTCGACCTCATAGGCTCCGGTTCGCGTGTTGTTGAACCCAGCAACCTCGAAATAGTAAGCGCTACCCACGGCAAGCACCCGACTGATGCTGCAGTTCAAGCCAAGCCCGCCATCGTCGTTGGCATCCAACTCGTTGCCGTCGGCATCTAAAAGTCGGCAGATCACGTCCACATTGCCTGTGGTACGGACAGTCCATTCCCCCGCTTCGTTGGGGTCGATCCGGAAGACATCAATGTCACCCATGGCTTCCAACTCGCCAGCAACACCCCCCGGAGGCAGGACTCGAGCGGCCGCTATTTCATTGCCGTGATCATCGCCAGGCACTGGCTCCTCAGGCTCGTCGGGCTCTACCGGATCCTCAGGCTCTACGGGCTCCTCGGGCTCTTCAGGCTCCTCAATGGGTTCCTCCGGCTCAGGTTCTCTTACACCACCTCCGGCAGGGGCTGTGACCTGCAAGGTGTACTCACCCGTGCCGCCCATGAACGCACTGACTTGAACACGGTATTCCCCCTCAGCGAGAATCTCATGCTCGATGCGACAGTTGGTCTGCTCACCACCGTCATCATTGGTCGCCAACTCGGCTCCCTCGACCGTGTATAGCCTGCAGATTGTATCAAGGGTGCCGCTGGTTTCCACGCTCCAGATACCCGGCTGGTCCACTTGAAACCGGAACCAATCCACGTCCTCTCGCAT
>MDTA01057952.1_pt1 | contig 21669 bp, 17 predicted proteins | sample 811151 | NCBI WGS metagenome assembly MDTA01 (sample SAMN05326648, study PRJNA326480) | marine metagenome | isolation source: seawater | place: Indian Ocean: South | collected 2010 | reverse complement strand
GCCGGGCAGCACGGCGTGGCGACGGCCACGGTCTGTGCGCTGTTCGGTCTGCCCTGCGTCGTCTACATGGGTGAGACGGATGTGAAGCGCCAGCGCCCCAACGTGGTGCGGATGAAGATGCTGGGCGCCGAGATCGTCCCCGTCACCGCCGGGACGGGCACGTTGAAGGACGCCATGAACGAAGCGCTGCGCGACTGGGTCTCCAACGTCGAGGACACCTTCTACATCATCGGCACGGCGGCGGGCCCGCATCCCTATCCGGCCATGGTCCGCGATTTCCAATGCGTCATCGGCAACGAGACGAAGGAGCAGATGATGGAGATGGAAGGCCGCCTGCCCGATACCTGCATCGCGGCGATCGGCGGCGGGTCCAACGCCATCGGCCTGTTCCATCCGTTCCTGGATGACGACAGCGTCAATCTGATCGGGGTCGAGGCCGCCGGCCACGGCATCGAGACGGGCGAGCATTGCGCGTCGCTCAACGGTGGCCGCCCGGGCGTGCTGCACGGCAACCGCACGTATCTGCTGCAGACGGAAGACGGCCAGATCGTCGACGGCCATTCGATTTCCGCCGGCCTGGATTATCCCGGCATCGGGCCGGAGCATTCCTGGCTCCGCGATACGGGCCGGGTCAATTACGTCTCGATCACGGACAAGGAAGCCTTGGAAGCTTTCCAGCTTTGTACCAAGAAGGAAGGCATCATTCCGGCGCTGGAGCCGAGCCACGCGCTGGCCCATGTCGCCAAGATCGCGCCGGACCTGCCCAAGGACCACCTGATCGTGATGAACCTCTGCGGCCGTGGCGACAAGGACGTCGACGCCGTCGCGGGCTACTTGGGGATGGACTGAGCCCATGACCACCGAAAGCCGCCCCGAAACCCGCATCACCCGCAAGTTCGCCGCCCTTAAGGCCGAGGGCCGCGCCGGTCTGGTCACCTTCCTGACGGCGGGCGACCCGACGCCGGAGGCATCCGAGGACATCCTGCTCGGCATCGCCGAGGCGGGCGCCGACCTGATCGAAATCGGCATGCCGTTTTCCGATCCCATGGCCGACGGCCCGGCGATCCAGGCGTCCTCGCTGCGCGCGCTCAAGGCGGGCATGACCCTGCCGAAGACGTTGGAGATCGTCCGGTCGTTCCGCAAGAAGGACGACGACACGCCGATCATCCTGATGGGCTATTTCAATCCGATCTATATCTACGGCGTCGACCGCTTCCTGACGGATGCCCGCGAGGCCGGGATCGACGGCCTGATCGTCGTCGACCTCCCGCCGGAAGAAGAAGGCGAGCTCTGCCTGCCCGCCATCGAGGCCGGGTTGAATTTCATTTATCTGACGGCGCCGACGACCGACGACAAGCGTCTGCCCAAGGTCGTCAAGCATGCCTCCGGCTTCGTCTACTACGTTTCGATCACCGGCATCACCGGCACCAAATCCGCCGACGCGGGGCAGGTCGGCGAGGCCGTCGCCCGCATCCGCCGCCACACGGACCTGCCCGTGGCCGTCGGATTCGGCATTAAAACGCCGGATCAGGCCGCCGAAATCGCCAAGGTCGCCGACGCGGCGGTCGTGGGATCGGCGCTGGTCCAGGTGATTGCGGACAATCGCGACGAAAACGGCGCCCCCCTACCCGGCACCAAGGACAAGGTGTTAGAATTGGTCGGCGCGCTGGCGGACGGGGTTCGCGGCGCCAGGAATTAGACGACACCTGTTTCGAAAGAGGCGAACACATGAACTGGCTGCGCGATTTCGTCCGTCCCAAGCTCAAGCGTCTGGTCGGCGCGGGCAAGGAAATGCCGGACAACCTGTGGCACAAATGCCCCGGCTGCAGTCAGATGATCTTCCATCGCGATCTCGAAAAATACCTGCACGTCTGCCAGCACTGCGGCCATCATTTGCGCCTGGGCGCGGCGCAGCGCCTGGAAATGCTGTTCGACGACGGCGCCTATGAAAAAGTGACCTGGCGCGCACCGGCGCAGGACCCGCTGAAATTCAAGGATACGGATTCCTATACCTCGCGCCTCAAGGCCGCGCGGTCGAAGACCGGCGATCAGGATGCGCTTCTCGCGGGCGTCGGGCGCATGAACGGCCTGCCGGTCGTTATCGCCGCGCTGAATTTCCCCTTCATGGGCGGCTCCATGGGCCAGGCCATGGGGGCGGGGCTGGTCGCCGCCGCGCGCAAGGCGGTGGACGAGAACGCCGCCTTCATCGTCATTCCGTCGTCGGGCGGGGCGCGCATGCAGGAAGGCATTCTGTCGCTGATGCAGATGGCGCGCACGACCATCGCGGTCGAGGAAGTGAAGGAAGCGGGCCTGCCCTATATCGTGGTCCTGACGGACCCGACCACGGGCGGCGTTTCGGCCTCCTACGCCATGCTCGGCGATATTCATATCGCGGAGCCCGGGGCCGTCATCGGCTTCGCCGGGGCCCGCGTGATCGAACAGACGATCCGCGAAACCCTGCCCGAAGGCTTCCAGCGGGCCGAGTATCTGTTGGAGCACGGCATGGTCGACATGGTGGTGCCGCGCACGGACCTGCGCGATACGTTGATCCGGGTCATCGATCTGCTGCTCAACCCCGAACCGGGCCGCGCGGTCGAAGGATCGGATCAGGATATCGACCTGCTGGAAGGCGAGATCCTACCCCCGGCGCGAAGCCATCGCCCCGGCGCCGTGCCCGTGCCCGGCGACGACTGAGACGGCCGCACCCCCCATGACCGTTCCCCCCGGCGCGGATGCCGAAGCCGCCGCGCGCTGCGATGAAATCCTCGCCCGTCTGCTGACCCTCCACCCCAAGGTCATCGACCTGTCGCTCGACCGGGTGCATGGTCTGCTGGCCAAGCTCGGCCATCCGGAACGCAGTCTGCCGCCCGTCGTCCATGTCGCGGGGACCAACGGCAAGGGCTCGGTCATTGCCGTCCTGCGGGCGATCCTGGAGGCTGCGGGATATGGCGTCCACGTTCATATCTCGCCCCATCTGGTGCATTTCAACGAACGCATCCGGCTGGCGGGGCGGCTGATCCCCGATACGGACCTGCAGGCCCTGCTGACCGAATGCGAAGACGCCAACGGTGGCGAGCCGATCACCTTTTTCGAGATCACCACGGCGGCGGCGATGCTGGCCTTCGCCCGGTCTCCCGCCGACGTGCTGATCCTGGAAACGGGCCTGGGCGGGCGGTTGGATGCGACCAACGTCGTGGACAAGCCCCTGATCACCGCGATCACGCCGATCTCCATGGATCACCAACAGTTCCTCGGGAACACCATCGAAGCCATCGCCGGGGAAAAGGCGGGCATCCTCAAACCCGGCGTGCCCTGCGTCATCGGGCCACAGCGGCCCGAGGCCGAGGCCGTGCTGCGCGACCGGGCGGACGCCTTGGGCGCGCCGCTATCGCTCCATGGTGCCGATTGGTCGGTCGCGGAAATCGCTGACGGCGGTTTTCGCCTGACCGGGCCGGACGGCGCCGCGCGGGACTTTCCCGCCCCGGCGCTGGCGGGCCGCCATCAATTGGCCAACGCGGCGCAGGCGATTGCCTGCCTGGACGCCATGGACGGGTTTTCCGCAACGCCCGAGCAGGTCGCCGACGGTCTTGCCAATGCCAAATGGCCTGCCCGCCTGCAGCGCCTCACGGCGGGGCCCCTGGTTAACGGCCTGGGCGACGGCTGGGCCCTTTGGCTGGACGGCGGGCACAACGCGGCGGCGGCAGAGGTCATCGCCCAATACGCCCGCGACGTCTGGGCCGATCGGCCCCTGCATCTGGTCTGCGGCATGATCAATTCCAAGGACCCGGCGACGTTCCTCGGCCCGCTCGCGGGTATCGCGGCGTCGCTGACCGGCGTCGCCATCCCGGGCGAGCCCAACAGTCTCCCCGCCACAGCCATTGCCGAGGCGGGCCGGGGCGTTCGCATTCCATCGGGCACGGCTGCGTCGGTCACCGAGGCCCTGGCGGCGATCACCGCCCGGGTGGGGCAAGACGCTGGCGCGGGGGGCGGGCAGACGGCGCCTTGCGTTCTGATCTGCGGCTCGCTCTACCTCGCCGGGACGGTTTTGCGGGACAACGGTTGAACATCTGAACATTTGTTCATATGTTTGGGTAATGGAACGGAAATCAAAATCCCTGCCGCCCGATGTCGCGGCGGCCTTTCCCACCGCATTGGAGAGTGGGCTCGACCGCGACCGGGCCGAGGAAATCGCCTCGATCTTTCATCTGCTGGGCGAACCGAACCGATTGTCCATCCTGGCCGCCTGCATGACCGGGCCGCGCTCGGTCAACGACCTGGCGGCGCTGACGGATATGTCGCCCTCGCTGACCAGCCACCATCTGCGCCTGTTGAAGGCCGCGCGCCTGGTCCGCGCCAAGCGCCGGGGCAAATTCGTTCATTATTCCGTGCACGACCATCACGTCACCTCGATCCTGTTGGACATGATGGAACACGTGGAAGAGCCGGAGCACGACCATGGTCCGGTCGCCCCGGAAGAGGAGGCCTAGAATGTCTGCTTGTTGCGGCCACGACCACGGCCATTTCCACGACGCCGAAACTTCGCAGGCCTATCGCCGCGTGCTCTGGTTCGCCCTGGTCGTCAACGGGGCCATGTTCGCCGCCGAGATGGCGGGCGCGTTCTTCTCCCGGTCCGTGGCGCTGCAGGCCGATGCGCTGGATTTCCTGGGCGATGCCGCCAACTACGGGATTTCATTGGCGGTGGTCGGCATGCATCTGCGCTGGCGTGCGCGGGCGGCCCTGGTCAAGGGGCTGTCCATGGGCCTGTTCGGCATCTGGGTCATCGGCACGACGGCCTGGCGGGTGATGGAGGGCGGCGTGCCCCATGCCGCGACGATTTCCGCCGTCGGCACATTGGCGCTGGTCGCCAATGTCGCGGTGGCCGTCGCTTTGTTCAAGTTCCGCGAAGGCGACGCCAACATGCGATCGGTCTGGCTGTGCTCGCGCAACGACGCCATCGCCAACGTCGCCGTCATCGCGGCGGGCGGCGGGGTCTGGCTGTCGAATACGTTCTGGCCGGACGTCCTGGTCGGCGGGATCATCGCCTCGCTGGCCCTGATCGCCTCGGTCGACGTGCTGCGCCGTGCGCGGGCGGAACTGCGTCAGGTGCGGGAAGAAGGCGACAACGCGGCCGCGCATCATGACGGCGCCGCCCATCCGGCGGCGGCCGATTGATCCGCCTTCAGGAAATCAGAAGTTGTCTTTGAGCTGCCGCGTCTCGGCGAAGACCGTGACGTAATCCTTGCCCATCATGCCGATGGTCTTCTGCAAATCCGCGCTGTCGGCCCGCAGGAAGGGGTTGGTCGCAAGCTCGATGCCGATGGTCGACGGCACGGTCGGGATGTTCTTGGCCCGCGCCGCGTCCACGTCCTGCACGCGCTGAACCAGATCGGCGTTGTCCGGTTCCACCGACAGGGCGAAGCGGCCGTTGGCCTGGGTATATTCATGGGCGCAGAACACGCGGGTTTCTGGCGGCAGGGATTTGAACTTGTCCAAGGAATTGACCATCTGCGCCGGCGTGCCTTCGAACAGGCGTCCGCAACCCATGGCGAACAGGGTGTCGCCGCAGAACAGCGCGTCCGATCCTTCGAACCAGAACGCGATATGCCCCCGGGTATGGCCCGGCACGTCGTAGACGACGGCTTTCGCGTTGCCCAGGGTGTAGCTGTCGCCGTCACCGACCTCAACATCGATGCCGGGAATCCGCGCCGCGTCGGCGCGCGGGCCGACGATGGTACAGCCGGTGGCCTGTTTGATTTCAAGGTTGCCGCCCGTGTGATCGCCGTGGTGATGGGTGTTCAGGATATGGGTGATGTCCCATCCCTTGGCTTTCGCGGCATCCATCACGGGGCCGGCGACCGCCGGATCGACCACGGCCGTCGCCCCCGTTTCCGGGCAATGGGCGAGATAGACGTAGTTGTCGTTGAGGACCGGGATCTGGTGAACGTCCAGCCGGCTCATGGCAGCCTCCCCTCGTATTGGTCGGGTGTCGGTTAGGCGTCGGTCAAACAGCGGAATCCGGCGGCGTCGCCGCCGCCGGGGCGCGGATCAGTCGATATTCTGTTCCAGCCATTCCTGCAGCTTGCTTTTCGGCAGGGCACCGATCTTGGTCGCCGCGACTTCGCCGTTCTTGAACAGCATAAGCGTCGGAATGCCGCGCACGCCGTATTTGCCGGGGGTCGACGGGTTGTCGTCGATGTTCAGCTTGGCGACGGTCACCTTGCCTTCAAGCTCGCTGGCCAATTCTTCCAGCGCCGGGGCGATCTGCTTGCAGGGGCCGCACCATTCGGCCCAAAAGTCCACCAGGACCGGTTCACTCGAACCCAAAACATCGGTTTCAAAGGAATCGTCGGAAATCTGTTTCGGCATATCGCTCACCTTGGGATTTGTGTCTGAATCAGGTTTTTTTGTTGAAGTCTCTCTTGCCGGGACATGCCGCCCAGGCGTTTTGCGCGGCTTGCGCAAGGGGCGGATAACCTCCCGGTCCTTCCCTTGCCATTGAATCTAGGGTCGCGTCCGGGCCCCGTCAAGCGGCCCGGGCAGGGGTCGATTTTCCCCTTGCAATTCGAATGCGTTAGGGGTCCAGGCCGTCCATCAGCGACCCGGGAACCTCCATCAATCGCGCCCCCAATGTCCAGATCAGGGCGCAACGCACGGTCTTTCCCGGATAAAGGTCCTGCAACGCGCGGCGGTATCCGGCCATCTGGCGGATATAGCCGGGGGCGACGTCTTCCAACCGCTGCGGCGGCGGCCTGTTGGTCTTGAAATCGGCGATCAGGATCTCGGTTTCGGTGACCAGAAGGCGGTCGATCCGGGCCGAGACGACGCGCCCCCCCGCCATCGCGACCAGCGGCACCTCGGCGCGGCTGCCGGGCCCGAACACGGCGCCCAGGCCGGGGTCGTCCAGGACGGCCAGGGTCTCGATGAGAATCTCCGCCTGTTCCCCCGGCGTCAGGTCGTGGCCGGGCCGCGCGAGGTAGGCCCGTGCGGCGCCCTCCCGCGCGTCGGCGTCGAGATCCGGCAGGGCTTCCAGCAGGCGGTGGACGATCAGGCCCCGTTTGAACCGGTCGCCGTCGTCGGCGGCGAGCGGCGAGGCGGCGGCGGGGGCGTCGTCCGGTTGCGACGGGGCGAGCGGGCGGGGCGGCTCCGGTTCCTCCGGCGGCGGCGCGAACAGCCAGGGCGGCGGGGCCGCGGGCGCCGGTTCGGCGTCTTGGTCCTCGGCCTCGACCGGCGCGGTCTGGGGCCAGTCGAGCAGCAGACCGGTGTCCTCTTCGTCGCCTCCCTCGCCCAGGGGCACGGCACCGGCCCGCGCCAACCCGGCGCGGATCAATTCGTACCAGCATCCCTCGGGCCGTTTCTGTTTGCCGTCCCAGCCGGTAACGTAAAGCCGGTCGCGGGCGCGGGTCATGGCGACGTAAAGCAGCCGCCGTTCCTCGGCTTCGCGGGCGGCCTCGACCCCGGCCCGCAGCGCCGCCGTCACGTCGCAGTCATCGTCCTTGCGCCCCGGCCAATAGACGGCACCGCTGTCGTCTCCGCCGTCGCCGCCGTCGTCCCACAGCAGGCCGATGGGCTTGCCCCGCCCACCGCCCTGGCAGGTATCGGGCAGGAAGACCACGGGCGCCTCCAGGCCCTTGGCCCCGTGCACGGTCATCACCCGGACGTGGCCGGCGGCCTGGTCCAGGTCACGTTTGATCACGGTTTCGCTGGCGCTGGTCCAGTGCAGGAACCGTTCCAGCGAGGGCGCATGTTCCCGTTCGAACTGCAATGCCAGCGCCATGAATTCCTCGATGGGATCGGCGGCGTCCGGCCCCAGGTGGCGCAGGAATTTTTCCTGGCCGCGCAACGGGCCTAGCACGCGGGCAAAGAATTCAAAGGGCGGGGCGGCGTCGGCCCCGGCCAGCAGGCTCGCCAGGACCTCCGCCGCCGCCCGCCATTCCTCTTTCTCCCCGGCGCGGGCGCGCAATTCGGCCCATAGGCTGCCTTTCCGCGCATGGCACAGTGGCGCCAGATCGCCGTCGTCGGTGAAACCGAACAGCGGCCCTTTCAAAACCGTCGCCAGGGTCAGGTCGTCTTCGGGCAGCAGCACGAAGCGGCCCAGCGCCATCAGGTCCATGACCGCCATCTGTTCGGTCAGGACCATGCGGTCCGTCCCGGCGACGGGGATGTTCCGCTGTTTCAACTGGCGGACCATTTCCTCCATGAAGCGGCCCCGCTTGCGGACCAGAATCAGAACGTCGCCCGCTTCGATGGGGCGGCCCTGGGAAACCAGCATCTCACGGTCCTTGATCCATCCCTCGATGGTGGCGGCGATGGATTCCGCGACCTGGACCACGGGGGCGCGCGGCCCCGGCCGGTCCACCGGCGCGTCCCAGGCATCGGGCTGGTCTTCTTCCTCCGGCTGGACCGGGGGCCAGGTCTCGACCCGCCCGCCGTCCTGCGACCGGTCGACGTGGTGTTGCACGACGCGGCCGAGGGAGCTGAGCGAGGCGCGCAATTCCTCGGGCGCAAAGGTATTGTCCACGGCCTCCAGCACCGGCGTGACGGAGCGGAAGGAGACGGACATTTCCTGTGACTTCTCGAGCGACGGGGTGAGCCCGGCGTCCCGCGCCTTGCCCGCGAAATGAGCCCGGGTTTCCTCGAACCGCGCGGGCTCGGCCCCTTGAAAGCTGTAGATCGATTGCTTTTCGTCGCCGACGGCGAAGACCGTGCGGGGGCCATGGCGGTCGGCATCCCAGGCCCCTTCGCCGGAAAAGAACTCATCGGCCAGCGACTTCAGGATTTCCCATTGCGGGGGGGCGGTGTCCTGCGCCTCGTCGATCAGGACATGGGCAATCCCGCCGTCCAATTTGTAATGGACCCAGGCGACCGCCCCCGGCGAATGGCGCAGCAATTGCGCGGTCTTCAGGATCAAATCGTCGTAATCCATCAACGCCCGGCCGTCCTTCAGGTCCGCATAGGCATCGGCCAGTGCCGCCGCCAGGTCCATCAGGGCGGCGGTGTTCTCGGCGATGGCGAGGGCGCGCAGTTTTTCGTCGATGGCAGCGACGCGGTCCTGTTCGGCCTCCATCACAGCCTGGGTGCCGGGGGCCTGTTTCTCCACGTCGTTGGTCAATAGGCGGGCCAGCGCCGTGCGCTTTTGCGTCAGGAAGGCGCGGCTGTAATCGGCGAACAAGGCCGCCCGCTCGGCGTCGTCCGCCGCCGCCAGCCAGGGCGCCATCCACTCGGCCCGGTCCTTATCCGTCTTCTTGCCGCCCGCCAGCGCCTGGACGGCCTGGCGCAGGGCCGCCGTGTCCGGGGCCGGGCCGGAACCGATCACCGATGCCCGGTCGTCCTCGGCCGCCAGGCCCAGCTTGCGCCGGGTCGCCAGGGCCAGGCCCGATGCTCCCTGATAATCCTGGAACAATTTGTTCAGCCGCCCGCGCGCGAAATCCAGCGACGTCATCAAATCGTCGAACCCGCTTTCGTCGAGTAGCCCGGCCAGGTGATCCATGGCCCAGGCGGCGGCGCTGGTGGGCCGGTCGGCGGCATCGTTCAGCACGCGGTCGCGGGCCTCGCGCCTAAGTTCCGCCGCCGTGCGTTCGTCCATCACCTGGAAATGGGGGGCGACCCCGGCCTCCAGCGGGAAGCGGCCCAGCAGGGATTCGCAGAACGAATGGATGGTTCGGATGTTGGGGCCGTCCGTGGTGTCGGCGACTTCGGCGAACAGCCTTCGCACGAGGGCCAGATCGTCGCGATCGAGCGGCACGCCCGTCTGATCGCGGTAACTCTCGGCCAGGGCGTCGTCGTCCATGACCGCCCATTTCCCCAGAAGCTTCGCCAGGCGGTTGGCCATTTCGGCGGCGGAGGCCTTGGTATAGGTCAGGCAGAGGATATGGCGCGGGCGCACGCCGCTCATCAACAGGCGGACGATCCGGTTGGTCAGGACGTGGGTCTTGCCGGTCCCGGCGTTGGCCGAGACCCAGGCCGATTCCTCGGGCCGCGCGGCGGCGACCTGGACGGCGTTGGCGCGTTGGCGGGTCTCCTTCATTCGCCGTCCTCCCCGCCCGCGGCACTCCAGGCACGGACGCGGGCCAGATGGTCGTAATCGCCGATATCGGTTTCGAACATGGGTTTGACGCGGGGCGCGTAGGGCGTGTTCGGATCGGAAAAGAACACCACCCGCCGGGCCAGGCCCGCCGCCGCGTCGTCGGTCAATTGCCGGGCGTCGTCCAGGGACGTGACCTTTCCGGCCTCGCGCCCGCCCGACATCTTCCAATAGGCCAGGGCGGTGGCCTCGCCCGCCGCCAGTTTCTCGAACCCACCTTCGCGCAGGACGGCGGCTTCCAACGGCAGTTGCGGGGAAAAGCCGCTTTCGACCTGCGGCTTGGTCGGCGTGCGGCCCGTCTTGTAGTCGATGATCTCGAACCCGTCGGCCGGGTCGCGGTCGATGCGGTCGGCGATGCAGGTCAGGGTGAACGGCCCGGCGCCGGTTTCCAGGGTCAGCGATCCTTCGGCCTCCCAGGCATGCGGGCGGCAGCCGCGTTCCCGGCGTTCCCGTTCGACGTCCAGGAACCAGCGGGCGACGCGCAGGAACCGGGGCCACCAGAAGGCGCGCACGGCGGGCCTGTCGGCATGCTGGGCGAAGACGTCTTCGCCGAAGGCGATCAACTGGCGTTCGGCGTCGGGCGGCAGGTCGCGGGGATGGGCCTCGATGAACAGCTCCAACGCCCGGTGGACGATATCGCCCCGGTCGCCCGCCCCGGGATCGGCGTCGATGGGGTCGAGGGGCCGCAGGCGCAGGACATGGCGGGCGTAGACGGCATAGGGGTCGCGCACCCATTTTTCGACCTGGGTGACGGACAGGCCCGTGGGCCGCATGGCGGCGGGCGGGCGGGGCAGGGGCCGCGTCGGCGTGACGGTCTCGCCCGGATCGTCCAGGGCGCCGGCCCAGGTCTTGAGGGCGTCGCGGGCCGTGAGCGCGTGTTCGGCCGGGGTGCCGGAGATCAGGTTGCCCAGGCGCAGCAGCCAGCGGGCCGGAACGCTGGGCGCGCCCTCGACCCGTTCGGCCCGGGTCAACAGGACCTCCGGCGCCATGGCGGCCTGCACGAAATCATGGGCCGTCTGGCCGATCCGCCGTTCCGGCAGGGGCAGGCCGAATTCGGCCAGCATGGGGCGGCTCATCCAGGGGCTCGGTTTGGCTTCGGGCGGCCAGCTGCCTTCGTTGAGGCCGCCCAGGATCATCAGGTCCGCCTGCTGCAATCGGGCTTCCAACAGGCCCCAGATGTTCAGCCGCGGATGCGCCCCCCAGGCCGGGCGCACCGCATGGCCCGCCATCAGGCTGTCGAGCAGGGCCGGATAATCCCGCCCACGCACGGTGCCCAGGTTCGGCACGGCGTCCAGAACGTCGTGCATGAACTGGGCGGCGGCCTCGCCGTCCTCGCCGGACCACAGGCGTTCGGCCCCGGTTTCGTCGTCGCCGGCCGCCAGGGCCTCGGCAAAGGCGAGATGGGCGGCGGCCAGGTCCTTGGGTTCGACCTCCCGACCAGAGATCAGATCGGCGAAATCGCCGACGGCGGCTTCCAGCCGATCGACCAGCGCGGGCAGGGCCCCAGGCTCCTTCAGATTCGCGACGGCGGCGCGCAGTCCGGCGATGCCCGGGCCGGGGCGAATGCCGCGCAGAACCTTCGCCGTCTCCAATTGCCGGGCCAGGGCGCGCAGTTGGGCGGGCGCGCCCCCCAATGCCGCCTTGGGATGCTTGAGCGCCGCCAACAGCGGCACCGGCGCGAAGTCTTCGGCGGCCAGGGCGGCGGTCAGGCGCAGGAACGCCCCCGCCGGGGTCTCGGCCAGCGGCGTGCCCGCGGAATCGTCCAACGTCACGCCCCAGCGCGCCAGCTCCGCCTTGACCCGGCGGGCCAGGGCGCGGTCCGGGGTGACCAGGGCGGCGGTCTTGCCGGGGGTTTCCAGCGCCTCGCGCAGCGCCAGCGCGATGACCGAGGCTTCTTCCGCCGTGGTCGCGCAATCGATCCGGGCCAGGCCCGCGGCCGTCGCGGCCTCCATGCCGGCGGCGGGCCGGTCGGCCGCGCCGGTGACGGCGGCGGGCCGCAGGGCCCGGCTGAACAGGGCGACGCGGGCCGCGCGGCCATCGGCATCGGTTCCGGCGTCGATCTCCGGCGCCCAGTCGGCGACCGCGCCGCGCCCGATGCCGAACCGATCGAGAAGATGTTTCAGGCCGTATTGCGGATGATGCGGTTCCAACGCGGCCCAGGCATCGTCGCTCAGGTCCCGGTCCAGGCCGGGCAGGATCACCGATCCTTGCGGCAGACCGGCGATGACGGCCAGCAGGTCCGCCGTCGCCGGGATCGAGCCGGTGGACCCGGCGGCGATCACGGGTGTATGCGGCGGATGGGTGCGCCAGGCCTCGGCGCGCTGTTCCAGGACCTTGTTGCGGCGGTCGGCGCCGTCCAGGCATCCGGCCTCGGCCAGGTGCGCGGGCCAGGCGTCGGCGACGATATCCAGGAAGGTGACCGTCTTCTGCCAATGTTCGGCAAGCTCATGGTCTGGCGGGATCAGGGTCTTGAGATCGCGGAAATCGAGCCGTTCGGTCGCCACCTGATCCATCAGGCGGGCGAGTTCCTGGGCCAGGCGCAGGGCCTGGTCCGGCGTTTCGGCGCGGTCGGGCACGGCGCGGATCAGGCGGGCCAATTGGGCCTGGCGCCGCATCCCGGGCAGGGCCGGCGGAAGGTCCAGGGCGCCTGCTTCGGCCCCTTCGCCCCCGGCGTCCAGTTCGTCGATTTCGACATCGCCCAACGGTGTCAGCCGGGGCAGCAGCACGGTCCGCCCGCCGCCCGCCCGCAGAAAGGCGTCGCGCAGCGCACGGATGGCGCGGCGGGTCGGCAGGAGAATCTGATAATCGGCGAGGCGTTCCGGATCGTCCGCCGTTTCCGCCAGAAGGCTTTGCGCCAGAATATCGACGAAAGGCCGGTCCGGACGGATCGTGAAGACCTTGGGTCCGCTTGTGTCTGCTCCACCCCCCGGGGTGGCGGTCATCGATAGCGCCGCCCGGCGAAACGTTCCGACATGTATTCCTCGGCATAGGCCAGGCCCTGCGGCGTGCCGACGTGGAACCATTCGCCGTCGTGGACGACACCGTAAAGGCGCCCGTCGGCGATCGCCCGGTCATACAGGACGTTCAGGGAGAACGGCCCCTCGGGCAGGTCCTTGAACAGGCGCGGATGCAGGATCTGCACGCCGGTGAACAACCAGGGGCTGACCTCCGATTCCGGGCGTCGGGTCAACAGGCCGTCCGGTTCGGCGCAGAAATCGCCGTAGCCTTCATAACCGAAAGCCTCGACCGTGGAATGCAGCAGCAACAGGCCGTCCATTTTCTCGTCGTCCCAACCGGCGGCCAGACGCGGCAGGATCGGATGCGGGCCGTTGAGCAGCAGGGCGTCCGAATTGGCGACGTAGAACGGATCGTCACCCAGAAGGTTCAAGGCGTTGGCGACGCCGCCGCCGGTCTCTAGCCGTTCCGGTTCCATCACCGTGGTGATGCGGGGCTCGGTCCGCCCGGCCAGATGCGTTTCCAACTGATCGGCCATGTGGAACAGGTTGACTACGGCATGCTCGACCCCGGCCTCGGCCAGGCGGTCGAGCATATGATCGATCAAGGCGCGGCCGTCGACCTCGATCAACGGCTTGGGCCGGTCCTTGGTCAGGTGCAGCATGCGCGTGCCCAGGCCGGCGGCCAGGACCATGGCGGTCTTCGGCCCGGCGGCTTTCGCCGCCTCGGGGGCGCCGCTGTTCACGCCGCGGCCTCGGGTTGCTCGGCCGGCGGCACGACGCGGTTTTCGGCGGGGATGGCCGTGTCGATCCAGGCTTTGACCTCGGCCAGGGCGGGATGGCCCAGCGCGTGTTCCAGCAGGCTCCAGACATGGGGGATGTGGTGGAGGTACTGCGGTTTGTCGTCGCGGTGGGAAAGCCGCGTGAAGATACCGATGACCTTGGCGTGGCGCTGGGCGCCCAGGATCGCGTAACTGGCGCCCAATGCCTCCCGGTCGAGATCGGGGAAGGCCGCCAGATAGCGTGCCAGCATATGGGCGGTCAGCACTGGATCGACCTCGCGCCGGGCGTCTTCCAACAACGACATCAGGTCGTAGACCGGCGACCCGGCGACCGCATCCTGAAAATCCAACAGGCCGCAGCGCGCGACACCGTCGCGGTCGGGCAGCCAGATCAGGTTGTCGACGTGATAATCGCGCAGGACCAGGGTCTTGGGCTGGGCCAGGACCTGTTTCAGGGGGGCGCGCCAGGCGTCGAAATAGGCGGCGCGGGCGTCTTCGTCGATTTCGGCCCCCATGACCGCGGGCAGGTACCAGTCGATCAGCAGGCCGGCCTCTTCCGTCAGCTTGCGTTCGTCGTAGGGCGGCAGGGCCCGGGGGATCGCCGCCTCGGGTGCGCGGTCGTGGATATGGATCAGCACGTCGACGGCGGCGGCGTAAAGCGGTTCCGGATCGGCGCCGTCGGTCAGCATGCGGGTGTAGGTTGCGTCGCCCAGGTCTTCCAGCAGGAGCAGCCCCGCATCGGGGTCTTCGGCGAAGACCTCGGGCGCGCTGAGCCCCATCTTGGCCAGGTGGCGCGCGATGGTGACGAAGGGGCGGACGTCTTCCTTGGGCGGCGGGGCATCCATCAACACGGCCCGGCGGTCGCCGTCGGCGAGCCGGTAGTAGCCTCGGAACGAGGCGTCGGCGGCTAGCACAGAGCGCGCTGCGCTGGCCCAGCCGTTCCGTTCGAGAAAGCCGTCGATCAGATCGTCCCGTTCACTCATTTAGTCAGTCCTGCTTTCGTCAGTCGTTCCGGCCAGTCGCCGCCGCCGGAGATTTCGCACCGCCGCGCCGTTTCGGCACCGCCCGGGGCGAGGTGGATTTCCAGCCGCCGGGCGGGCAGTAGTGCGCCCAGCCGTTCCGGCCATTCGATCAGCGAGACGCCGTCGGCGAAGGCGTCCTCGATATCCAGCTCGAAAGCCTCTTCCGGGTCTTCCAGACGGTACAGATCGAAATGATACAAGATGAAATCAGCCGCGTCATAGGGCTGAACCAGGGTGAAGGTCGGGCTCGGCACGTCTTCGTCCGGTGCCGTCAGGGCGCGGATCAGGCCGCGCGCGAAGACGGACTTGCCCATGCCCAGGCCGCCCCGCAGGGCGATCACGTCGCCGGCGCGGCAAATCGCGCCCAGGCGTGCGCCCAACGCCAGGGTCGCGCCCTCGTCCGCTAACGTCAGGACGGGACCGTTCGCTTCTTCGCTTGCCTGCGCCATCGCAACCATCGCCGCTCTTTTACCGATAATAACATGGTCGGGACAAGGCTTGACCTGATCCGCCGCGCCCGCCATGTAAGGAACCCCGCATCATCGCCCGAAAAGCGCCGATCCCCGGCCGGGCAATCGAAGGAGCAGCCCTAGGTGCCCCAGGCAGCAGAGCAAGAAGCCGCGCAAACGGATGTCGTCATCATCGGCGCCGGTCCGGTCGGCCTGTTCGCGGTGTTCCAATGCGGGATGCTGGGCTTGAAATGCCATGTCGTCGATGCCCTGGACATGCCGGGCGGACAGCTCAGCGCCCTTTATCCGGAAAAACCCATTTTCGATATTCCGGGTTATCCCAAGATCGATGCCAAGGACCTGGTGGCGCGGCTGGAGGAACAAGCCGCCCCCTTCGGTCCCGTTTATCACCTGGGCAGCCCCGTCACGGGCCTGACGGAACAGGGCGGCGGGTGGCAGGTCACCACGGCGGCGGGCACGGAAATCCAGGCCGCGACGGTGATCATCGCCGCCGGGGTCGGGGCGTTCGGGCCCAATCGCCCGCCGCTCGACGGTATCCGCGATTTCGAGGACAAGGGCCCGGGCCTGGGCGTGCATTACATGGTCAAGCGGGTCGATGATTTCCGGGGCAAACGGGTCGTCATCGCGGGCGGCGGCGACAGCGCCGTCGACTGGGCGCTGAACCTGGCAGGTGTCGCCGAAAGCGTCGCCGTCGTTCACCGCCGGCCCAAATTCCGCGCACAGCCGGACAATGCCCGCAAACTGCAGGACCTGGCCGCGGCTGGCGCGGTCGATCTGGTCATTCCGTATCAATTGGGCGGACTGGAGGGCGATGGCGGCGCCCTTGCCGCGGTCATCGCCCGCGATCTGGACGGCAACGAGAAACGATTGGAAGCCGATGCCCTGTTGCCGTTCTTCGGCCTGTTGCAGCAATTGGGCCCGATCGCCGAATGGGGCCTGAACCTGGATAAGAATCTGGTTCAGGTCGATCCGGCGACCATGTCGGCGGGCCGCCCGGGCCTGTTCGCGGTCGGCGATATCGCCGTTTATCCGGGCAAGTTGAAATTGATCCTGACCGGTTTCGCCGAAGCCGCCGCCGCCGCCCATGCGGCCCATGCCGTGGCGCGGCCGGACGAAATTCTGCATTTCGAATATTCGACGACCAAAGGCGTGCCGGGCGGGGAGACCGCGTGAGATGACGGCGAAGCGGTTGGCCTTGGCGGCGGTGTGCGCGTGGTTGGTGGCGGGTGCACCGGCGGGCGGGGCCAAGGCGGCGGAACCGTTGGCCCAGGCCGTGCCCTGTCTGCCCTGTCATTCCGTGGCGGGCATGCTGAAGAAACCCAAGGTCCCATCGATCCTGGGCCAGGACACCAAATACCTGATCCACCAGATTACGGCCTTTCAGCGCCAATTCGCGCCGAACTCCTCGAGCTTTCTGCGGCTCGAACGCAAGCACCCGGTGATGAGCCAGGAAGCCCCCAAGGTCGAGCATGAGGATATCGCTCTGGTCGCCGAATATTTCGCATCGCAGGCCTGCGTCAATGCCTGGCAGTTGGACGGCAATCGGACCGCACCCCTGCCGAATCCGTTGTTGGCGAACCGTTGTTTCCTCTGCCACGGCCAAGGGGGGAGGACCACGCATGCGTTCGTTCCGTCCCTGGCGGGGCAGCGGCAGGAGTATTTGCGGGTTCAGCTTGTGGCGTTTCGCGACAGCATGGCCGAAGGCCCGTCGCGCCCCGGACGATACCGAGCCCATCGCATGATGACGCGCCAGGGAGAGAAGCTGACCGACGCGCAGATCGATGAACTGTCGGCGTATTTTTCCAGCCAGCGGTGCCGGTGACGGCCGTCGCCGCTGAATTCCCGGCGAGGTAGGCCGATTGCCCCGGGCGCCCGTCCCAGGCGCTGGCGGGTCAATTCATGGGGTGGCGATAGATCAGACGGCCTTCGTCATCGACCGTGAAATAATCCGGCAGGTCCGGATGGTCGATCGGCTCGTCCGAGTCCTCGAGTTCCAGGTTCTGCTCCGAGACATAGGCCACATAGGGCGACTTGTCGTGGTTTTCCGCGAGCAGGTGATAGAACGGCTGGTCCTTGCGGGGGCGCACGTCGGCCGGAATGCTGTCGTACCATTCCTCGGAATTGTTGAATTCCGGGTCGATGTCGAAGACCACGCCCCGGAATCCGTAGATACGGTGCCGGACGAACTCGCCGAGAGGAAATTTCGCGATGGTTCTGGTCATGACCCGAGGCCCTTTTTCGCCTTCTTCAATGAATGGTCGTTCGCATATGCACCCCCAATATAGGCGGATGTGCCGATGAGTTAAAGAGGGCCGAAAGTCGAGGGTGGAAGCCCCGGATTTCCGCGTTTCGCCCAAGCCCGGACAGTGTTCCGGACGATGCCGTCCGGGCAAAAAAAGCGGCGGCCGAAGCCGCCGCCAATCTTCCTGTACGGGACGGGCCGGGGCCCGCCGGATCAGAACCCGAAGGTCATGCCGACCAGGAAGCTGTGGGAAGTATATGCGGTGTCGAACGGGGAGCCCGCCGAGTCGTTCAAGGTCGGGTCCGCCGTCTGGAACAGGCGGTAAGAGGCATCGACCGACATGGTCGGCGAGAATTGATAGCTGACGCCGACCCCGGCCTGATAGGCCACGACCGTATCGGAATCGTCGGTCAGCGATACGCCCGCGACATTGATGTTGTCGGCGCTGACCTTGGCCATACCCAGGCCGGCCAGAACGAACGGGCGAACCTCGCCCGTGCGGTTGAAGGTGTATTTCGCGTTGGCCATGAAGCCCCAGGCGTTGACGTCGCCGTCGACATCACCGGCGGTGACGCCCGTGGCACCGGCATTGGTGATGGTCAGCTGGTCGACACCGTTGCCGCGGTAGGACAGCTCGCCCTCGACCGCGAAGCCGTTGTCGAAACCGTAGCCGACCGCCGCGAGACCGGTGAATCCCATCTCGAATTCACTTTCGATGTTCAGGGCCGTGCCGGTGTTGTCGGCATCGGACACCATACCGCCGCCCAGGGCGATGGAGGCATACATGCCTTCGGCCGAGGCCGGGGATGCCAGTCCGCCGATCCCGGCGGCCAATACGGCCGCCGCGGCCAGAACGCGGCAAGGGGAAATCTGCGCGGCGCGGCCGCGGGAATGATCGGTGGATGACATGCAACTCTCCCTGAATGCACATATATGAAATAAACGCATAGGTATTCTTTCCAGAAATCCGGGAAATACAACTTAAAAAAGAATTTTATATGGACTGAATATTATCATAGGAGAACATGCGGATATGCATGCAGGCGCCGGGACGGCACAGCGTGGAAATCCGATGGGGGGCGTGATCGAAAGGTTAGGTGTTTCCGGCGATGTCGTCGCCGTCCTCGCCAGGGGGCGCCGGATCGGGGGATGGGGAAAGCGCGCTTGCGGCGGCCGTGTCGGTATAGGCGATCAGCACGCCGCCGTCGGGCAGCGGCGCATTGACGAACTCCAACGTTCGGCCGTCGGCCCGCTCGATCGTGTCGCGGGTCACCTCGCGGCGGGTCATGGCGGAAATGATATGGGCCTTCTTGGCGTCCCAATCACCGCCGGTCGCGGCCAGGGGGCGGGTCGCCTCGACGAAATCGCCGACATGGGTTTGCGGGCCCAACACGTCCTCGCCTAAATCCCAGAGACGGGCAAAGGCCGGATTCCAGAACTTGAGCCGCCCGTCCGAGCCGAACACGGCGATGGCTTCCGCCAGATGTTCCAGGCTGGCCCGGTAGATCGCGTCCTGGGCGTTGTTCGAGCTTTCCAAATCCAACTGGTCGGTGACGTCGTCATAGCCCAGCGCCAGGCCGCCCGTCGGCATGGGATAGGCGACGGCGCGAAGCGTCCGTCCGTCGGGCAGATGCATCAGATCGCCGAAGGGATCGCTCTGCGCGGCCCCTTCGGTGTCGTCGAACATGGCCAGTTGTTCCATTTTATAGGCGCGGAAATCCGGCCCCTCGGGCAGCCGCCGTTCGGCGCGCAGGTGTTCCAGGATTTCCGGAAAATCCCGGCCCTCGGCAAGCCAGTCGGCATCCAGGCGCCACATGTCGCGGTAGGCCTCGTTGGCGAAGACCAGCTTTGCGGTGTGGTCGAAAATGGCGATCCCCGTTCCCAAGCCCTTGAGTACGGCCTCGCTCATGGCGGCATGGGGCGGCAGTTTGGCCGGTTCGGCCGCCGCCGGCGGTGCCGGGTTCTCGCCGGACCCGTGTGGAAAGGCATAGCCGATCAGGCCGCCCGTCTCTTTTTCGGTGTCGTCGTCTTCATCGCCGTCGTCGCCCGCCAGCGGGCATTCGGTGACGTCGAAGCTGCGGGTCTCGCCGGCATTCTGCAATTCCTGGATGCGGGTGACCGGGCGGTGTTCGTCGCGGGCGGTTTCGGCCTGTTCGTCGTCGGGCCCGGCGACGCGCTGGCTGAGGGCCGCCTGATTGGTGAAGACGACCCGCAGGTCGTTGTCGCGCAGCCAGATGGGGAAGGGCAGGGCATCCAGGAGACCGCGCAGATGAAGGTCCCGGGCTTCCGGAAGGTCACCCTCGCCGGACAGGTCGATCAACAGCTTGGCCGCCGATGAGATGTCGCGCATCCAGACCATATCGGCCAGAACCTTGCCGTCCTTGGCCTGGGCCCGGGCGCCGATCGCCTGGATCATGCGGCGGCCACCGGAATCGGCCGTGGTCAGGACGATTTCGAAGCGTCGGCCTTCTTCGTGCAGGAAAACGACGGACGCCTTCAGCCGTTTCGCCGAATCGCCGTCGAACCGCGCGGCCACGTCGTCGAATTTGGAATTCGTCCCGTCGCCCAGCGACAGCAGGGAGGCGAGCTTGCGCGAGCAGGTATCGGCGCCTGACGATCGGTCCCAGATGAACAGGCCGTCGGGTGCTCCGGCCAGGATTTCCCTGGCTTTCACGGCCACGGCCTCGATCCGGCCACGCTCGAATTCGGCCTCTTTCGCGCGGCGGCGAAACAGCCAGGCGACGATCAACAACAGGCCGGCGCCGATGAACAGGCCGGAACTGAACGCGTTGATGGGGGCGATATCGCTTAGCACGGCAGGATGTTAACCACACAACCCCTTGGCCACAAAGGAAAAGGCGGTGCCGAAACACCGCCTTTTAACCTTTTTGACATTGCTGGGCCGCTTAGTAGCGGTAGGCATCCGTCTTGAACGGGCCGGCAACCTCGACGCCGATGTAATCGGCCTGGTCCTGACGCAGCTGGGACAGCTGGGCGCCCAGCTTTTCCAGGTGCAGCATGGCGACCTTTTCGTCCAGGTGCTTGGGCAGCACGTAGACTTCGTTCTTGTACTGGTCGCCGCGGGTCCAAAGCTCGATCTGGGCCAGCGTCTGGTTGGTGAAGCTCGCCGACATGACGAAGGACGGGTGGCCGGTGGCGCAGCCCAGGTTCACCAGGCGGCCTTCGGCCAGAAGGATGATCCGCTTGCCGTCGGGGAATTCGATCTCGTCGACCTGCGGCTTGATGTTGTCCCATTTGAAGTTCTTCAACTTGGCGACTTCGATTTCGTTGTCGAAGTGGCCGATGTTGCAGACGATGGCACGGTCCTTCATGGCGCGCATGTGGTCGACGGTGATGACGTCGATGTTGCCCGTGGTGGTGACGAAGATGTCGCCGCGCGGGGCGCCCGCTTCCATGGTCACGACCTCATAGCCTTCCATGCAGGCCTGCAGGGCGCAGATCGGATCGACTTCGGTCACCAGAACGCGGCAGCCGGCCTGCTTCAGGCTTTCGGCCGAGCCCTTGCCGACATCGCCGTAACCGGCGACGACGGCGACCTTGCCGGCCATCATCACGTCGGTCGCGCGGCGGATGCTGTCGACCAGGCTTTCGCGGCAGCCGTATTTGTTGTCGAACTTGGACTTGGTGACCGAATCGTTGACGTTGATGGCCGGGAACATCAGCGTTCCCTTCTTCTGCATGTCGTAAAGACGATGCACGCCCGTCGTCGTTTCTTCGGTCACGCCTTGAATGGCCTTGCCCTGCTTGGAATACCAGGTCGGGTCCTCGGCCAGCTTCTTCTTGATCGAGGCGAACATGTATTCGGCTTCTTCCGAACCCGGCTTGTCGAGGACGGAGATGTCTTTCTCCGCTTCCATGCCCAGGTGGATCAGCAGCGTCGCGTCGCCGCCGTCGTCCAGGATCATGTTGGCCGTGCCTTCGGGGAATTCGAAGATGCGGTGGCAATAATCCCAGTAGTCTTCCAGGGTTTCACCCTTGACGGCGAAGACCGGCGTGCCGCCTTCGGCGATGGCGGCGGCGGCGTGGTCCTGGGTCGAGAAGATGTTGCAGGACGCCCAGCGCACGTCGGCGCCCAGGTCCTTCAGGGTTTCGATCAG
>MDTA01176996.1_pt1 | contig 21672 bp, 24 predicted proteins | sample 811151 | NCBI WGS metagenome assembly MDTA01 (sample SAMN05326648, study PRJNA326480) | marine metagenome | isolation source: seawater | place: Indian Ocean: South | collected 2010 | reverse complement strand
GATCTAGCAATTGTAGATATTAAAATGCCAAAAATGGATGGAGAGGAACTTTTAAAAAAATTAAGAAAAAAAACAACTATGCCAGTTATATTTTTGACTTCCAAAGATGATGAAGTTGATGAACTATTAGGTCTTAAACTTGGAGCAGACGATTTTGTAAAAAAATCGGGAGGATTTTCAATAAAAGTTTTGATAGAGAGAATCAGAGTACAACTCAGAAAAAAAGATAATAGTATAGAGGATGTAAAAAATATTATATCTCATGGTAAACTTAAATTAGATCCCTCTCAATTAGAGTGTGAATGGAATGGCAAACAATTACCGGACAAATTAACCACTACTGAATTTTTAATAGTTAAAGAATTAGCAAAAAGACCTGGCATAATTAAAGAAAGAGCACAATTAATGGATATTGCATATAGAGAAGACACAGACATTGAAGACAGAACAATTGATAGTCATGTTAAAAGAATTAGGAAAAAATTTAAAAAAGTTGATAGTAATTTTGCTGCTATTGAAACTAGATATGGAAGTGGCTATAGGTGGAATGTTAGTTAATGTTGAGTAATATATTAAAAAACTTCTCTATTTTAAAAAAATTTTTATTTATCAATTTTATTTTTTTTTTGATAATTAGTATTTTTACTCTCATTTATATAAATAATATACAGCCTAGTTTGATAAAAGAAAAATCTACTAATCATTATAAAATTATGAATAATACTATCGATCACATTCAACGTCTTAATGTAAATTTCATTCAAGAAGATATAAGAAAGTTTTTATTCTCAACTAAGTTTTTATTTCAGACAATTGATAGAGTTATTATTTATGACAATGGATTTAATAGTATATCTGATACAGATACTCTTGACTTGGATCCTAGATCATTTTCTAGAAATTTTGGAATTTTAGAAACAGATATTTTAAGTGACGGCAAAAGTTTTGCGATTGATCAAAATTTAGATAATAGTCAAAATAACTTTTTTTTAAAAAAAATATTAGAAGATTATTCAAATTCAAAAAATTTAAATGATCCTTTCACATTTACTTATGATACAAATGATCAATTTTTACTTGTATCTGTTAAAAATATATCAATAGAAGATAAAAGTCTGGGTTATATAGCTGTTATTGAGATGGCCAACGATATAAAATTCGCAATAAATGAGAGGCAAAACTTTGTTTTAAGAACCGCAGCGATCATAGCATTGGTTATTTTAATTTTCTCATATGTTTTAAATAGATACTTTTTAAAACCAATAAAAAATTTAGTTCATTATACAGAAATTATAAAGGATAAAAGTAAAGAGGATACAAATATCGATCAATACAAAAATAGAAAAGATGAATTAGGTATACTTTCAAATTCTATGGATGAAATGACTAGTGAACTTCAAAATCGTATAAATACTGCAGAAAATTTTTCACGAGACCTTGTTCATGAAATTAGAAATCCTTTAGCATCTTTAAAAAGTGCTGCCGAAATTATTTCAGACTCAGATGATAAAGATCAAAAAAATAAACTTATTAAAATTGTTTCTCACGATGTAGAAAGGATAGAAAGACTTATAACAGACTACTCACAGATGTTAAAAGATGAGGCTGCTATCTCAGCTGAGAAAATGGTTAAGCTTGATTTAAAAAAAATTTTAAACTCCGTTGTAGACGATTTTAATAATATATATAATTCTAAAAGAGGTATATCTTTTAAACTATCATCAAACGGCAGTGAAAACTATTATATATTAGGAATTGAAAATAGAATTGAACAAATAGTTGCAAACCTTTTAGATAACTCTGTTTCTTTTAGCGATGATAATAAAGAGATCAAAGTCACCTTAAATTCAGACAATAAAAGTAACATTAAATTAAATGTTGTAGACGAGGGAAGGGGTTTTAGGGAGGGTGATACAAAAAAAATATTTAAAAGATTTTATAGTAATAGACCTGATAAATTTGGCGAACATTCTGGCTTAGGGTTAAATATTGTGAAAAATCTTGTAGAGCTTCATAATGGCTCAATTACTGCAAAGAATAATAAGGATAAAGGTGCAAATGTTGAAATTATTTTTCCAAGAGACAATTCTTAAGTTGATTAATCAATATAAAGTTGTTAAAAGCCTCGCTCATGACAGACTATAAAGTTAAAGATATTAATGAAGCTGAATTTGGTAGAAAAGAAATTTCACTAGCTGAAACAGAAATGCCAGGCTTAATGGCTCTTAGAAAAGAATATAAGGGCAAAAATCCTTTGAAGGGTGCTAGAATAGTTGGATGCCTTCATATGACAATTCAAACTGCAGTATTAATTGAGACTTTAGTCGAGCTTGGTGCAGAGGTTAGATGGTCATCTTGCAACATATTCTCAACGCAAGATCATGCAGCTGCAGCTATAGCTAAAGCTGGTATTCCAGTATTTGCTTGGAAAGGCGAAACCGAGGAGGAATATTGGTGGTGTGTTAGACAAACTATCGAAGGTAAGAAAGATTGGAAACCTAACATGATTTTAGATGATGGTGGTGATCTTACGGCTTTAATGCATAAAGATTACAAAGAATTAATGAAAAATATTAAGGGTTTATCAGAAGAAACAACAACTGGTGTATTGGCACTTAAGAAAATGGAACAAGAAGGTACACTCTTAGTACCTGCTATCAATGTTAATGACTCAGTAACGAAATCAAAATTTGATAACCTATATGGTTGCAGGGAAAGTTTAGTAGATGGAATTAAAAGAGCAACAGATGTTATGATGTCAGGTAAAGTTGCAATAGTAGCAGGTTTTGGTGATGTAGGTAAGGGTAGCGCAGCCTCACTAAGACAATCAGGTGCGAGAGTAATGGTAACTGAAACTGATCCAATTTGTGCACTTCAAGCTGCGATGGAGGGTTATGAAGTTGTTACTATGGATGATATGATTAGCCAAGCAGATATAATTGTTACTGCAACAGGTAACAAAGACATTGTTACAGCTGATCATATGAGAGAAATGAAAGACAGAGCAATATTGTGTAACATTGGACACTTCGATAATGAAATTCAAGTAGATGCATTAAAAAATTATAAATGGGATGAGATCAAGCCACAAGTTCATGAAATTACTTTACCAAGTAACAAAAGGATAATTTTGCTTGCAGAGGGAAGGTTGGTTAATTTAGGTTGTGCAACTGGGCATCCTAGTTTTGTAATGAGTGCATCATTCACTAATCAAGTTACAGCACAAATCGAATTATGGAACAATTCAGATAAATATGAAAAAAAGGTTTACGTTCTGCCAAAACATCTTGACGAGAAAGTAGCCATGTTACACCTAGAAAAAGTTGGTGCAAAACTTACAAAACTTTCAAAGGATCAAGCTGATTATATTAGCGTAAAACAAGAGGGACCTTATAAGCCCGATGCATATCGGTATTAATTCAAAAAAATTTGATATAACATCAGAAATAAAGACAAAAGAAATATCTGAAAAACTCACTCATTATTTAAAAAAGGGAGATGTAGTTTTTTTATATGGTGAAGTAGGAACTGGAAAAACAACATTTGTAAAACATTTCATTAATTGTTTACAAAAAAAAAGAAATGAAATTGTTGATGAAATACCCAGTCCCACCTTCAATATATTGAATGAGTATGAAATAAAAGATTTAAAAATTCTTCATTATGATCTTTATAGAATTAAAGATCATAATGAGTTAATGAATTTAGGTCAAATAATAAATCACAATGATGCATTAACTTTTATTGAATGGCCTGATTTAGTTAAAAATAGTATTTCAGAATTCCTTAGTTTAAATTTTTTTTACGAGGATGATCTGCAAAAAAGATCTCTTACTATAAGTACAAATAATTATAAAATTATCAATGAAATTTAAAAATTCAAAAAAACTATCAGGTGATGCTTCATTTAGAAATTTTTATAGAAACAAAAAAAATAAATCTATTATTGTTTATTGCAGAAAAGATAAATTTAAGAATTTAATTGTCTATGATGCCATAAATAAACTTCTTGATAGAAATAAAATTAAGACACCACATTTGTTAAAGGAAAATTATAAAAATAATTATATAGAAATAAGTGATTTAGGAAATATATCTGGCCTTAAGAAAGACAACAAATTTCGAATTAATAATTATCTAAGTTTATTTAACATATTAATCAGATTTAGGAAAATTAGACAAACGAAAATTAAAACTATTTTAAATAATATTTATACAATACCTAAGTATACAAATAATTTAATTATAAATGAAACACAACTATTCTCAAAATGGTATATTCCTCAAGTAATTAATTATCAACCTGATCAAGTTTCAAAAAAATTTAATGTAATAATAAAAAATTTAATAAATAATTTAAAGCTTAAAGAAAAAGTGTTCGTTCATAGAGACTTTCATATATCAAATACCATGTATTATAAAAAACATTTTTTCATTATAGATAGTCAAGATGCAGTCTACGGTAACCAGACCTATGATCTTGCATCTCTTATCGATGATGTAAGAATAAAAACTAGCTTAAAAAATAGAGAAAAATTGTTTAAAAAATATTTACTAAAATTAAAAAATATTAGTAAATCGAAATTTAGGAATGATTTTGAAATTTTATCTGTCTTAAGAAATTTTAAAATCATTGGTATTTTCACTAGACTCTCAAAAAGAGATAAAAAACATGCATATCTAAAATTGATACCATATGCCTGGCAGCTGATAGATGATAGACGTAATTCAAATCTTCACTTTAAAGAATTAAGTTTATTTTTAGAAAAATATTTTCCAAAAAAAATTAGGATACAGAAATGAAAATTAATACTGCATTTATTTTATGTGCTGGGTATGGGAAAAGACTAAATCCAATTACATTATCTAAACCTAAGCCATTAATTGAAGTCAAAAATAAAACTTTGTTAACTCGTACAATAGAATTGATATTTTCCTTGGGAATAAACAATATTAAAATCAATAGTTTTTATTTGCCTGATCAAATCACTAATTTTGTTAGAAATCACAAACTAAGAAATAAAATTGAAATAATTAATGATGGAAGTGAGATATTAGACACGGGGGGTGGTATAAAAAATATGATTAAACATATTCGGGGAGATAATTTCTTAGTATTTAATCCTGATACGCTTTGGGATGATAATTATATCACAACAGTCACTGATATGATTTATTTCTATGAGAATAATAATTTGAGTAATTTACTATTAGTTACAAACAAAAAAAATAGTTTTGATAAAAATTTAAAGGGTGATTTCAATATGAAAAACTCAAAATTAGTCAGAGAAAGTCAAAATTTATATATTTATACTGGTTTACAAATTCTTCATAAATCTATTTTTAATGATGTTAAAAATAAAAAATTTTCTATGAACAAAATTTGGGATAGGGAAATAAAAAATTTTAATTTAAATGGATTTGAAAGTTATCAGAACTTTTTACACCTAACTGACCTATCAATTTATAAGGAAATTATTAAAAAATAATTAAATCTTTAGATCTACTCTGGTCTAAATATTTCGCAGATTTAATAACATTGTCCTCAAAAATTAAAATCAACGGGTTACCTGTTGGTATCTCTAGTTTTGAAATAATATTATTATCAAGTTTGAATAAATATTTACATAGAGCTCTTATAGAATTTCCATGTGCAGATATAAGAATGTTATCACTAATTTTGTTCATTATATTTTTTTTATAATAAGGTATCACTCTTTCATAAGTATCTTTGAGGGACTCTGTATCTGGTATATGATCCAAAGGAATATCTTTATAAATCTGATTATTAATAGGGTGATATGGACTTCCTCTATCTAACTTATCAGGCGGAGTATCCCATGACCTTCTCAGTTCATGGACTTTCTCTTCACTAAGTTTTTTTCTCATTTCGTCTTTATTTAATCCAGTTAAATTTCCATAGTGCCTTTCGTTTAATTCCCATGCTTTTATTATTTCTTTATTCTTTAAATTATTCACATCTAAAATTATATCTAATGTCTCTTTAGCCCTTTTTAAATATGAAGTATAAATTGACTTAAAATCTAAATTTAAATCTCGAATTAATTCACCTGCTTTAGTAGCTTCTTTTCTACCTTGCTCAGATAATTCTACATCCACCCATCCAGTAAATCGATTCTCCAAATTCCAAATACTTTGACCGTGTCTTACTAAAATTAAATGACTCATGATTTATTTTTATTTATAAATAAAATATTTATATGTTAAAGAAATTATTTTATATATGTAATTTTTTTTTAATTATACTATATCTATATCCTGGTAGCATAATTGGATATATTTTTTATAGAAACCTTTATAAGCAGCCTCAATTAACTAATGATTTTTTAAGTTTGTCAGCAAATCATTTCTATACTTTTTTCATAATTTCCTTAATAGGGCTACTTAGTTTTAAAGACTCAAAAAAAATAATTAGTTATTTAATTTTATTATCAATTTTTTTAGAATTATCTCATATAATAATACCTAACAGATCGTTTCAATTTAGTGACTTATTTGGTAATGTATTTGGTATTATTGTATCTGTAATTTTAATAAGAGTTTTTAAATATTGGAGAAATTAATGAGTTCATTTGAAGATAGAAAAAAAAGTTTTGAAAAAAAATTTGCACACGATGAAGAGCTTCAATTTAAAATTAATGCAAAGAAGAATAAATATATTGCTGAATGGGTATCAACCATTTTGGAATTTAAAGAAGAACAAAAAAATCAGTATATTCAAGAAGTCATAAAGGCTGATTTTGCCGAAGTTGGCGATGAAGATGTTTTTAGAAAAATAAAATCTGACTTATCAGAGAAAAACATTGACGATAGCGAAATCAGGTCAAAAATGAGAGAATTTAATGAAAAGGCTAAGTCAGACTTTATGTAAAATTTTCATTTTGTTAATTTTTTTATCAAGCAAAAGCACTGGTAATGATAAAATTTCAGGAATAGCAAAAGTAATTGATGGTGATACAATTTACATAAATAATTTTAAAATTCGTTTTAGCGGTATTGATGCACCTGAAAGTTATTATAAGGGCAAATCACAAATTTGTAATTCTCTCACAAGTGGTGAAAAAATTTTTTGCGGTAATATATCTAAAAAAGTACTTAAAGATAAAATTAAAAACCAATTTGTTATCTGTATACCAGAAAATATAGATAGATATAAAAGAATCATTGCTGAATGTTTTTTAAAACAAGAGAGTATATCTTCATTTATGGTCAGAAACGGATATGCATTTGACTATGTTAAATACTCTAAAGGCAAATATCAAAGTGAACAAAATTTTGCTAAAGAAAATAAATTAGGGCTATGGGCTATGAAATTTGAGTATCCATGGTCATGGAGAAAAATCAATAAATAAATTATAAGTGAATTAGTGATTCTATCAAAAAAGCATCTATTATATTTTTTACTAATTTTAATTTCGGGTTGTTCATCTATACCAAAAAATACTGCTGATGGTTGTTCGATATTTTCTGAAAGATATCTTTGGTACAAACATGCAAAAAAAACAGAGATAAAATGGGGTACTCCAATTTATATTCAACTGGCTATAATAAAGATGGAGTCCGACTTTGATTGGCTTGCAAAACCACAAAGAAATAAAATATTTAAAGTTATACCGTTTAAACGACCATCATCATCATTTGGATACTCTCAAGCTGTAAAAGGTACCTGGAAACAGTATAAAGAGGAAACAGGAAATAATTATGCTTTAAGAACTAGATTTAAAGATAGTGTTGATTTTATTGGCTGGTATACAAATAAAACTCAAAAAATACTTAATGTTTCCAAAGATGATGCTTTTAAACAATATATTGCATATCATGAGGGTTGGGGGGCTTTTAAAAATTATAAGAAAAATCAAAAAGTGATTAATCTTGCTAAAAAAGTAGAAAAGCAATCCTCCAAATACAAAAATCAGCTTATTAAATGTAAGAATTCTTTAACAACGAAAAAGTATATTATTTTTTAACGTAGTTGTTTTTTTAATTCAATATCGACAGCATCTATTCTTTTTGTATTTTTGGCTAGTGTCAGATACATAGTAGGAGTAACGTAAAGTGTAAAAAAAGTAGATATGAACATACCCCCTAAAATTGTACATCCTACAGCTAACCTAGACCCTTCTCCTGCTCCTGGACCTATATTTCCTATTACTAAAGGTATCATCGCTATCATTGTGCTTAATGAAGTCATTATTATTGGTCTAAATCTTAAATAACATGCTTCTTTTAAAGCTATATCAATATTTTTTCCTGCCATCCTTAATTGATTTGCAAAATCGACAATTAAAATACTATTTTTTGTAGATATACCAATCAAAATAATCAATGCAATTTGAGAGAAGACATTTATTGAACTATTTAAAAAAAGTATAAAAACCAAACCACCAAATACTGCTAATGGTACTGTTAAAATTATAATAAATGGATGAATAAAAGAGTTAAAGGTTGCTGCCATAACCAAATATGCTGTCAATAATGCCAGTACAAAAATAATATATAATTCGTTGCTAGTTTCTTTTAATTCTTCAGATTTACCTTTCCAGGTTATTTGTTTATCGGATGCAATTTCCAACATAGTGCTTTCTAAAAATTTGATCGCTTCATCTAAAGTATAGTTTTCACTAATATCAGCTGAGATTGTTACCGCTCTTTGTCTATTGTACCTCGATAACTTATTTGCTGACCCTTGTTCCTCATATTCGACGAGATTTGCAATAGATACTAGCTCACCTGTATTTTCCGATCTAACAAATATTTTACTCAAACTTTGTTGATTTTTTCTATCATCTTTATATTGCTGCAAAATTATAGGATATTCTTTTCCCAGCTTATTAAATTTCGTTACTATTTTACCTCCGTATAGTGTTTCTAGCGTTTCACCAATTGTCTTAGTTGAAATACCTAAATCTTTTGCTTTGTTTTTATTGATTAGTAATTTTATTTCTGGTCTATTTCTAGAATAATCTGACTCAATTCGCATAAGATTTGGATTTTTTCTTATAGATTTTATTACTTTTTTTTGGGTTTCTTCCAAATCTTCGTAAGTATTGCCATATATCACCATTTGAACTGGTTTATTGTAATTTGATGTTCTTATTGATTGAGGTGATATTGGAAATGCTAGTGTCTGGGGGACTGTTACTATTTTACCAATAGCTTTACGCATGATTGTTTGTGAATCCTCTGATCTATTTTTCCAATTATCAAGTAAAGATATTATTAAAAAGCTATTATCAGCGCCGAAACCAGGTACAATCATCAAAAATTTTTTATATGGACTTTCCTCAGAGTCTAAAAGTGGTATTAACCTCTGCTCAACATCTTCTGCTCTTTTCTGAGTATAGTCAAATGAACTCCCCTCGTCTGTGAAACCAATAACTAAATAGGCTCCTCTATCCTCTAATGGTAACAATTCTTTTTTTGTATAATTGTATAAAAGTGCAGAACTAATAATTATCAATACTATAAAAGAAATAACAATATTTTTACGATATAACCAATACTGCAATGTATCCTTATAAAAGTTTAAAAAACCTATAAAAAATCTGTTAAAGTTTTTTACTAAGAAATTTGATTTTTTTTTATTATCTAAAAATTTGCTTCCAAGCATGGGTGATAAAGTTAAAGCAACTAATGATGAAATAACAATTGCAAATGAAAGAGCTATAGCTGTTTCCTTAAATAATGTTCCAGCAATTCCCTCTATAAATATAAGCGGTAAGAATACAGCAACTAAAATTAAAGTAGTGGCTATAATTGCAAAAGTTATTTGTTTAGAACCTTTATACGCTGCAACCAATGGTGTTTCTCCTTGCTCTATCCTTCTATATATAGCGTCAGTCATTATTACAGAATCATCAGTAATTATTCCTATCGCTAGTATAAAACTTAATAATACAAAAATATTAATTGATAAATCGAAAATATATATTCCTAGAAAAGTTGCAATTAAGCTAACTGGAAGTGCAACAGCTGGGACAATCACAGCTTTTAAATTACCAAGGAACAAATATATTATGATTACAACTAAAATAAATGCAATGCATAGTGTTTTATATACCTCGTTAATTGCAACACTTATGTAGGTAGCCCTATTAAAAGCAACTTCCAAGTTTAATCCCTCAGGCAGATTAGGTTTTATTTGTTTAATTTTTTTTTTAATGTCATTAGATAGCTCAACAGTTGAGGCACCACTCCTTGCATAAATACCTATGCCCACTGAATTATAATTTAATGCATTTTTACTTTGCGATCTAAAAAAAGCTTTTTCAGATACAGGACCAAACTCTATCTCAGCAATATCTGATAATATTATTGAGCTATTTTGAATTTTTTTAATTGGAAGTTGCTTGAGTTTATTTATATCATTGTATGATTTATCAATATTTAAAGTTAAATCCTTATTTTCTGCTTCTAAAGAACCTGCAGGTAACCTTACATTTTCTCTCTGCAAAGCTAATTCTACTTCATGGGTAGTTAAGTTGTAGGCTGCTAACTTAATAGGATCTAGCCACACTCTTACACTTAGTTCTCTCAAACCTCCAGTCCTAATTCTACCCACATTTTTTACACTTGAAAATTGATCAATTAGATATCTCTCAACATAATCCCCTAGCTCAAGATCACTCCATGTCGGAGAAGATAAAGACAGCCACATAGTAGTAGTAAATCCCGCTGCTTGTTTTAATATTCTTGGTGGATCTGACTCAGATGGAAGTCTTTCAACAACCCGAGCAACTCTTTCCCTAATATCATTTGCCGCATTATCCAAATCTATATCAGTGTCAAACTCCACATTAATTTTACTTTTTCCATTTTCTGATATTGAGTCAATATTTTTTATACCCTCAGCTCCACCGATAACTTCTTCAAGAACTTGTGTAACTTCTTCATCTACTATTTGAGAGGAAGCAGATGCATATTCAACATTTATTTGTACCACTGGAGGTTGGAGACCAGAAGGTAACTCTCTCACCGGTAATTTCCAAAAAACAAATGTACCAAATAAAACTAATATTAATGATAGAACCCATGAGAATGCAGGACGCTTGATGCTTAGTTCTGTTATAAACATTATTTATTTATTGGTTTTATTTTACCATTAGGTCTGACTTTTTTTAAACCCTCTGCTACAATCAGATCTCCTGAGTTTAGGCCAGAGATTACTTCTACATTTCCTTCATTCCTTAAACCTATTTGAATTTCTAATCGATTAGCAATATTTTCTTTTGATATCTTATAAACGTAAGCTTTGTTGCCTTCTAAGATTATACTTGTATCTGGAATACTTAGAGTTTCTCTTTTATTAAAACTTAAAGTCACCTCTAGAAGAGACCCTGGAATTAGTTCATAATCCGGATTATTAATTCTAACTCTGGTTAAAATACTTCTGGTTTCTGCATTAATTCTACTCGAAACACCGTCAACTTTACCATAAAAAATTTTATCTTTTATTCCCGAAAATCTTGCTTTTACCTCAAGATCTTGTTTTAAAACTGAGGCAAAATTTTCGGGTATTTTTAAATCAGCAAAGATTTCAGAGCTATCGTCTAATGTTAATATAAACGAGTTTTCAGAGCCAAGCACATCCTCTGTTATGCCCCTAAAACCTAAGGCGCCACTAAATGGAGCAATTATGTCTTTATCTTTTAATTTTATAATTACCTCACCTTTTTGAACAAACTTTTTTAAATTCAGCTCTGATAAAAGATTATTTTTTTCAATTCTAAAAGTTTCTGTTTTTTTTGCTAACGCAGTACCAAAACTCTCAATATTATCTGAGAATTCGCTTTTAATCACTTCAGATACAATAATTGACGGCGGAGGTCTTTTACTAAATTTTTTTTTAAAATGATTACCAATCATAGTTCTTCCGACTACGACAGATATTATAACTATAAAAAAAATTATTATTATAGATATGACTTTAGTAGTTTTTTTCATTTTTCAATTTTTCCATATTCGGCCCATGAGCCGTCATATATTGTTGGTTTATAATTATTATTAATTAAAGAATATGCAAGCGCTAAAACACATGATGTGATACCAGACCCACATGAAAAGACTAAATTATTATTATTTATATCCTGAATTACCTCAGTAAAAATATATTGTAACTCTTTTTTGCTCTTAAAAGTTTTATCTAAGTTAATTACATTTTTAAAAGGCAAGCACAGCGAGTTTTTTATTGATCCACATTTCAAACCTTTTCTTGGTTCTTCAACTTTTCCTTCAAAACGATCTATGCTTCTACCATCTACTAATTTAAATTCTTTTTTCTCAATATTAATATTTATTTCTTTTAGTTGTTTTACCATTTCATTTTTCTCTGACGCAATATATTTTGCTTTTATTACATTAGTTTTTTTACTTGTGATTGGTAATTTTTCTTTTTTCCATTTATTATAACCTCCATTTAAAACATGGATCATATCTTTACTGTGACCAAAATATTGTAATGTAAACCAAAGTCTACAGGAACTAATCACATCTGAATTATCATAAACAACAATTATATCCTTGTTTGATATTCCCAATTTGGACATTATTTTTTCCCATTGAATTTTATTTGGTAGCATATGAGGTAGACTTGAATTTTGATCAGAATTTTCATCTATATCAAAATAAATAGCCCCATCTATATGTTCTGCGTTGTATTCATCTTCACTTTTTCTGTTCTCACTAGGCAAATGCCAGGAGCTATCAATAATTTTAACACGTTCTCTATTTTCAAAAAGCCATTTTGTTGAAACTAAAGACATTCTATTTATCGCTCTAAATATTTTTGGTGATAATCTTCAGCTCTACAATAATTTTTATTTTCAGAAATATTTGTAACTATTTTTCCATTAAATTTATGGTTGGTTTTATTTAAGACTTTTTCCGCGATTTCTTTTTGATCTTTTGAAGTATAAAAAATCTCACTTCTATATTGAGTACCTACATCGTACCCTTGTTGATTTAAAGTAGTAGGGTCATGTATCTCAAAAAAATAATCTAGAATTTGCTCATAAGAAATTAATTTATTGTCAAATTCAATTTTAACTACTTCGGCATGATTAGTTTTACCTGTGCAGACTTCTTTATAGGTAGTTTGCGCACTTTTTCCTCCACAATAACCTACTTCAGTTTTTATCACTCCATTAAGTTTGCTAAACTTTATTTCAGGGCTCCAAAAACAACCGGCTGCTAATATTGCAATTTCCATTGATATAAAATCTTTAATGACTTAAGTTAAATACATGTTGTCTAAAAATCAATTAGGCTTTTTGTACATGTTTTTGTCGGTTTGTGCCTTTTCTTTGATGGATTTAGTTGTTAAATGGTCAGATGGCTATCCCTTAGGGCAAGTTCTGTTTTTTAGAGGTTTTGTTGGTGCCCTAATATATTTTTTAATCATACCAAGAGAGAGAATAAAAAATTTTTATTATACAAAAAAAGCTGGGTTACATTTTTTAAGATGTTTATTTGGATTAATAGCCTTACTCTCAATATTTACAGCTCTTAGAAATTTACCTTTAGCTACTGTTGTAAGTATATCTTTTGCTGCACCAATATTTACTACTATTTTTTCTATATTTTTTTTGAGTGAAAAAGTTGGAGTTTATAGATGGCTTGCAGTTTTCATCGGTTTTATTGGAATTATAATTATAGCTGAACCAGGATTAACTGAATTAAATATATATTATATTTACCCAATAATATTTTGCTTAGGAATGGCCTATGTAGCTATTTCAATAAGACAATTATCAAGAACAGAACCTGTATGGTTAATTTCACTTTATTTTTCAATCTCAATAACGATAGTTAGTTTAACTACCATTCCTAGTGGTTGGATAGTACCAAGCTTAAGTGATTTTATTATTTTAACATTTTTAGGAATATTTGGTGGATTTGCTAATTTGTGGCTAAGTCAGTCATACAAGTATTCTGAGGTATCCCTGGTTACACCACTTAAATATCTTGGTTTAGTTTTTGCAATTATATTTGGTTATTTTATTTGGGAGGAGACCCCAACTTTAAAAACTTTGGCTGGTTCAATTTTAGTAATACTGTCATCAGTGATTATTTTTAGAAGAGAAATATTTTTAAATAAACAAATTTCAGCACCAAGACATGACTAATTCTCCACATTACTGGAAAAAAGCAAAATTATATTTATCAAAAAAGGACAAAGTTATGAAATATTTGATAAAAAAATATGATGATACCACATTAAGCACAAGAAAAGATGTTTTTTATTCATTATGCAAAAGTATTATAGGTCAACAAATAAGTGTGGCAGCAGCAAATTCAGTTTTTAGTAAATTTAATATAGCTTGTAAAAAAAAGATAACACCTAGAAATGTAAAAAAATTAGGAATTTTAAAATTAAAGAAATGTGGACTTAGCAAGCAAAAGGCAATAGGTATTAAAGAGTTATCAATAAGATTTTTGAACAAATCCTTTGATCCCAATCTAATTTTCAACATGAATGACGAGGAGGCAATTGAGTACCTATCTACTCTAAGACAGATTGGAAGATGGTCAGCTGAAATGATATTATTATTTACTTTTAACAGATCCAATATTTGGCCTATTCAAGATATAGGTTTACTTAGAGCCATATCCAATAATTATAATAAAACATATCTACCTCCTATAAATTTTGTAAATAAATTAAAAAAAAAATTTAATCCTTACTGTTCAGTTGCTACATGGTATTTATGGAGATCTATTGATGATGAGCCTATTCAATATTAAGACCCTCAACTATCTGTAAATTTCTTTTAGTACTATTTTTAGCAATATTCCAACTTTTTTGATATTCATCAGAATTATGACAAAGAATTGCTTGCTCAAAACTTGGAAACTCCCATATTACAGTTCTTACAAATTCTTCCCCATCTATTAGTTGATACTTTCCTCCCCTAACTATTGCTTTACCACCAAATGTTTTTATTATTGGAGTAGCTTTTTCTGCGTATTCTTTGAGCTTATCTAAATTTTCTATTTTTTTATATGTAGCTATCCAATATGCTTTCATTAATCGAACCACTCTTTATACTTATTTTTATGTTTGATTATAAAATTTGGCAGATATGTCATATCTACTTTAATTAGGTCTTTCCCTTCCCCAAATTTATTTATTTTTTTATCAACTCCTAAATCATAGACTGTTTTTTTTTTTATTAATTATACTTTCTATATCCTCCGTACTTAAAGGATTAACATCAAATTCTCTGTGATGAAGGTAAGAGGATAATTTTTCTCTTATTTCTCTAGGTTTTTTTAAGTTAGTAAAATGCCATCCACCATTACCAACCAACTTTACATTGATATATTTATTATTTGACAAAAGTAAGTCAATTCTTAATGGTGAATATTTTCTACCTCTAACATCTCTTAACCACTGCGGACTTTTTAAAAATTTTTTTCTACAACATTTACTCCCCACCCACAAGTTTGAAGACATTAGATTAAACTTGTAATAAAACATATTTTGTTCAAATAATATTATTTTTTCTCTAGAATTTTTTAAATCTACTTTTGTCAAATCAGGTATTTCATCCAAATCTGAAATCAATATTAAGTCTTCTTTTTTAGCTTCACCTAGACCTTTTAAAATAAAGTTTCTTTGAGAATTTTCTCTTAAGTAAGCGTTATTAATAAATTTTTTAGATTTTTCACCCTCATCATCATTTTCATATATCTTTTTAATACCTTGTGGAACTTCATCATGTACTAAGTATATTATTTTATTTTTAAAATCGTTGTATTTTTTTAAATTAAATCTTAATGGTTTAGGTTTCCCACTATGAGTGTATTTACTTTCTACTATTACAAAGTAGTCAACATTTTTATCTAATATATTAAGTCTGATTTCTAAAAGATTATCTTCGTCAAAATACATGAAACAATCAAATATTTTCATAAATATATTTAATTTAATTTAATACTATATTAAAAGCTTTTATGGAAAAAAAATTAATTATCTCCTTCGAAAACTACCTTGAGGTTGTTGAAAAACTATCAATTGAAATTAATAAAAGCTATAATCCTACTGTTTTAGTTGGAATAATGAGAGGAGCAGCCCCAATTATCGATATATTATCAAGAATATTCAAATTGCCCACAGCATATATTGTAATTCAAAGTTATTCTGGTTTAGGTCAGGAGGATAAACAAGGCGAGTTAGTTTTTGCCCGTGATATTAGTTCAATTGCGAAAGCTGAAAATTTTAAACGGGTATTATTAGTTGATGATTTGTCGGATACTGGATTGACACTTAATAAAAGTATAGATTGGCTTAAAAATTATAAACCTATTAAAGATCATATTTCTGAAATTAAAACAGCTTGCCTCTGGAAAAAAAAGTCTTCAAAATTTATACCAGATTTTTGCCCAATCAAATTAGACGATGATCCGTGGATAGTACAACCAACAGAACATTATGAAGAAATAAGAATAAATGAGATTATAAACAAACATAAAAAAGGCTAGAAAATATTTTCTAGCCTTTTTTTAAATAATTTATCCTACAATAAAACTTACTACACTTAGTGCAGCTACAATCCAAATAGCCGGGCTTGTATCATTAAATTTTCCAGTAAAAATTTTAATTAGTGCGTAAGAAACAAAAGCCAAAGCTATTCCATTTGAAATTGAGTATGTAAATGGCATTGCGATCATAGCAAGAACAGCAGGAGCACTTTCAGCAATATCATCCCACTCAATGTCTGTAATATTTCTGACAAATAAAGTTGCGATATATATTAGTGCAGCACCATCAATCTCTTTAGGCAATGATGTTGCTAATGGACTGAAGAACAAACATGCTAGAAATAAAACACCAATAACTAAAGATGTCATACCTGTTCTACCACCTGCCTTTACTCCAGCAGCACTTTCAACATAAGTAGTTACGGTTGAGGTACCTAACATAGATCCTGCAACTGTGGAAACGCTATCAGATAACATTGCTTTATCGATATCTTTTATTTTTCCATCTTTACCAATTTTACCAGACACATTTGCAACACTAGTTAATGTCCCAGCAGTATCAAAAAAATCAATGAAGAATAACGTAAAAATTACTGTTACCATTGAAGCACTTAATGCTGCCCCTAAGTCAAAGGTTAATAAATGTGTCATCGGTGGTGGTGCTGACACTACTCCATTAAACTTTCCAACACCAGTGAGCCAAGCAATTGCGCTAAATGCAACAATACCTATGATTATATTTCCTTTAATATTAAATTTTTCCATAACAATCATAGAAATAAAAGCCCCTGCACCCAACAATAACAATGGATTAGATAAATCTCCAAGTTGAACAAGCGTCACTGGATTATCAGCAGTTAAACCCATAATTTCAAACCCTATAATCGCAAGAAAAAGACCAATCCCAGCACCAATACCTAATTTAAGACTTTTTGGAATTGAATTTATTAACCAAGCTCTAATGGGTGTTAATGAAATAATTAAAAATACTACACCAGCAACCAACACAGCTCCCAATGCTTCAGCAGGCGTATATTTCATACCTAGGCAAACTCCATAAGCTACAAAAGCATTGATGCCCATACCTGGCGCTAAGCCTACTGGCCAAGTTTTTGCATAAAAGGCTGCAATAAAACATGCAATTGCGGTTGCTAACGCTGTAGCAGTAAATACACCCCCAAAGTCAAAACCGCCATCAGCAAGAATCACTGGATTTAAGAACATTATATATGCCATAGTCAAAAAAGTTGAGACACCGGCAACAACTTCTGTCTTAAAATCAGTTTTATATTTTTTATAATTAAAATAATTGTCTAACATTGAACCTCCAAAAAAAACTAAAGTAAACGATTCTCTAACGAAAATCCTATGTATATTTTCAATATGTGTTATGATTGTTATTAAAGGTATCTTTTTTTCAACCTAAAAGTTAATTTTTTTAATTATCGAAATTATAAACTTTTGACACATTTGGATGTTAACAAGATTTATGAATTATAAAAAATTACTATTTAGTATAATGATTTTGTCTTTTTTAAGTAGTTGTCAAACTATAAAAAATAAATCTGACGAGGTTGCTGAAAGAGAAAATGAAAAATTTGGTCAATTTGTGGGTAAGCAAGTATCTGAACTAAAAATGGAATTAGGCGCTCCAACCGATGATTTCATAAATGATTTAGGAAATGAGACATTAGTTTATAAAACTAAAAAATACGGAATTCCTTGTGAGAGAAAATTTACAATAAACACTAACGGAACTATAATAGGATTTTCATCTAGCGGATGTATTTAAACTTGTGGGGCTTACCCCCACAAGCAAGTTTAACACTTATTTAATCTCAATAAGTTTCTTTTTTTTATGCTCTGGTACTATTCTTTCACAAGCGATTCTTAAAAGACCATCTTTTAGTTCAGCACCATTTACTTTCACATCATCAGCAATTGTAAATGACCTAGCAAATTGTCTTTGAGATATTCCTTTATGAATAATTTCCCCATTAACATCTTTATCCTCGGATTTATTTATCTGTTTAGTTCTTACAGTTAACAAATTATCCTCGAATTCAACCTCAACATCATTTTTATTAAACCCAGCAAGTGCAACTTCGATTGAATATTTGTCTTTGCCAGTCTTTCTGATGTTATATGGTGGGTAATTTGACTGCATAGTTAAATTACCATTTCCGAGCATGTTTTCAAATTGATCGAACATATCATCGAAACCAATTGAAAACGGTCTTAGAGAGTTAAATATAGATAGATCCTTACTTGTCATATTTCCTCCTTTGTTAGCAAGGTTTATATTGAGGTCCCATAAGGCAACCTCAATTTACATATAGGTGTAGATTTCTTGATTTCAATACTAAAATTTATATTTTATTTGAAACTTTTAAAGCAAACGCATAGTCTAATGCTATCTCCTCTATTGCACCGTCTCTACCTGATTTACCACCGTGTCCAGCATTCATTTCAGTTTTTAAAAGCAACAAATTATTATCAGTTTTATAATCTCTAAGTTTTGCAGTAAATTTTAATGGTTCATCAAATAGTACTCTATTATCGCTTAAGCTTGTTGTAATTAACATATGCGGATATTCCATTTTTTTTATATTATTATATGGCGCGTATGAATAAATATAATCGAAATGCTCTTTATTTTCTTTTGCATTACCAAACTCATCAAATTCCCCAACAGTCAAAGGTAAAGTATGATCAAGATTTGTCGTAAGCGAGTCAACAAATGGCACAGCCATAATAATTGCAAGAAATAAATCAGGATTTTTATTTACTGCAGCCCCCATTAATAATCCACCAGCTGAGCCTCCAAAACCAATGACTTTTTTCTTTGATGTATATTTCTTTTTAACCAAATAATCTCCCGCAGCAAGGTAATCCTCAAAAGTATTTTTTTTATTTAATAACTTTCCTTCTTTCCACCACTTCATCCCTCTTTCCATTCCTCCTCGAATATGTGCTGTTGCCCATATTATATCTCTATCTATTAAACTCAATTTTGTAGAAGAGAATGAAGGTGACATTGAACTTCCATATGATCCATATCCATAAAGAAGTAAATGAGCTGAGCCATCTAATTTAGTTTTTTTATGTCTTGTTAAAGTAATTGGAACTTTTCTACCATCGTGAGAAATACACTCTATTCTCTCAACAATGTAATTATTCGGATCATGTCCCGATGGTATTTCTTGTTCTTTTACTAATTTCCTTTTCTTACTTTTGATATTGTATAAGTATGTTCTACTTTGAGTTTTTGGAGAAGAATAACTTAAATAAATTTCATCAGTATTTCTGTCTTTTTGAACTAAAGAAATTCCTGGCTCTATAACTTTTTCATCTGTAAATGATATTTCTTCCTCTTCTCCAGTTAATTTATTTTTTACAAAAATTTTAGCTAATGCATCGGAAACCTCAGATCTTATGGTCCAATTATTCAAGAATGTTAACCCACCTACTAGAACCTCATCTTGAGGGGGTATATAAGATATCCACTCTTGTTTTGATAAATCTTTACAAATATCTATTTTAAAATCTTCTGCATTTTCGTTTGTGTGCATATAGAATTGTCCATCCCAAGAATTCACAGAATAAATTATTCCTTTTTTTCTATTTTTAATCAATTTTGGTTCTGGTTTTTCTTCATTTATTCCAAAATAATATTGTTCAGAAGTGTTGTGATCTGAAGTAGTTATTATGAAAAATTTTTCATCCGAGGTAATTCCAATTCCCACAGTAAAAGCATCACTTTTTTCCTCAAAAATTAAAATATCGTCACTTGAGTTACTACTTATTGTATGTCTGTAGATTTTTCTTGGTCTATGAAACTTGTCTAATTTAGAATAAAAAATGTACTTATCATCCAAGCTGAATGTAATACTTCCAGAGGTATCTTTAATATTATCAGAAATACTTTTTCCTGTTTTTATATCTCTTAAGTAAATTGTATAATATTCTGATCCTTTCAAATCTAGAGAATACCCTAGAATTTTATCATTATGACTTACTTCTAAATCTCCTACACCAAAATATTCAGTTTTCAGTTTATTTTTTTCTTCATCTCCATTCCAATACTCCTCAGTTATTTCACTGCCAATTAACCTTCTAAGTTTAATAGAGTAATTTCCTTTTTTGGTTGTTTTAGTCCAATATTCATAAGTTTTATCTTTAAAAGGAATAGACTCATCATCTAATTTAATGCGACCCTTAATTTCATCAAATAATTTTTTTTGGCATTGTTTTGTATCTTTTAAATGAAAATCAGTAAATTTATTCTCTTCATCTAGATATTTCCTTACTTCTGGATCAAGTTTCGAACTATCTTTTAAAACATCAAGTATATTTGACTGATGTACCCAACTATAATTATCCTCCCAAGTTGTATTGTGACAAGATTTAAGTTCAGTTTTTTTTTTAAGTTGTGGTACTTTCATTGAAAAAGTTAATATATGAATATTTTTATTATAACACTTGTTATTTTTGTCTTAATATACCTATTTCTTAATTGGTTCGCCAAAAGTTCAACAAAAAAGGTTGCAAAAACTATAAGGTCATCAATTATAATAGTTTCTATATTATTAGCAGTTTTAATGGCTTTCGCTGGAAGGTATATATTTTCTCTACCTTTTTTAATGATGGTTTTACCGCTCATAAAAACTAAAGCCGGCTTTACTCTATTGCAAATATTAAGAATCTGGGGATTACTTAGAGTCCTTAAAAATTATGGAAGATATAATTTTGGTAGTTCAAGTCAAAATTTAAATACTCAAACTGTTTCTTTAGAGGAAGCTTATAAAATTTTAAACTTAGATCCTAAAAAAAAATACAGCAAAGAGCAAATAATGAATGCTTATAAAAAAATTATGAAAAAAATACATCCTGATGTGAGTCCAGAACTAACCAGATTGGCTTCTATCGTCAACGAAGCTAAAGACGTAATTATTAAAGATATAGTTTAATTGATTATTTCTTCATATTTTTGAAAAATTTTATCAGGATTAATTTTCTCTTTACCATTAGTATTATGTGTTACATTTTTAAAACCATCTGGAATAATTGGAAACATTTTTGGACTGTAATTTCCATAGATAAGTGGTGTATCAGCCATAAGAACTATAGTTTTAATTTCTAAAGCTGCAGATAAATGACTAAAACTAG
>MDTA01047530.1_pt1 | contig 21676 bp, 20 predicted proteins | sample 811151 | NCBI WGS metagenome assembly MDTA01 (sample SAMN05326648, study PRJNA326480) | marine metagenome | isolation source: seawater | place: Indian Ocean: South | collected 2010 | reverse complement strand
ATTAGAGATTTAATAATAGAGGGTTTAAGCCTTGCCCGGACTCAAAAAGAAGAGTTTAATTCTATTATTGTGAATAATGATGGTAATATTGAAGCGTTATTTGAAAATTTAAATAAATTCCTAGAAAATAAGTAATTAATTATTTTGTTAAATCTTATCGATTAGATTTCATTATAACTTTTGAGCGTTTATTATATAATTTAATTGATATGGATAAATTCACAATCGTAATTCCGGTATACAACGAAGCAAAAAGTTTAAAAATTCTTATACCCAAAATTTATAAGGAATTAAAAAATAAGAAATTTGAGATCATAATAGTAGACGATAACTCAAATGATATGACTTCAAAAGTCTTAAAAAAATTTAAAAGAAAGAATTTTTATCACCTCATAAGAAAAGGGGGAAGAGATTTATCAAAGTCATGTATTATGGGTTTCAAAAAATCAAAGTATAATAACATAATTGTTATGGATGGTGACTTGCAACATAAGCCAAGTGATATTAAAAAATTTTTAAATGTTTTTAGCAAGTTTAGTCCAGATATTGCTGTTGGTACTCGTGATCTATTTAAAAAAAAGAAACATAATCTAAATATCTTTAGGCTTTTTGCATCAAGGATATTAATTCGAATCGTAAATTTATTGTTGGGAAGCAAGACTTCTGATCCAATGAGTGGTTTTTTTATGTTTAGAAAAAAAGTTTTCGTAGATACTCAAAAAAAACTAATTAAAAAGGGATATAAAATATTGTTAGATCTCCTTTACAATAAAAATCAAAAAATAAAGGTGGTTGATGTGAAGATAAATTTTGATAGTAGAATAAAGGGTAAAAGTAAGATGAGTTTAAAAATCCTTTTTTTTCTAATCTATATGATTTTGACAAAATTTTTTATGAAAATTAAAGCTTAAAAAGATAGGTTTTTATTGAATATAAAGTCTTATTTTTTAGTATATAAAACACTAAATGAGTTTGAAAAAAATTTTAGTTATAGGCTTTTTCTTAAAATAAATTTGAAATATGAAATTAGTTTTTTTTGCATTTAAACATAGATATAGATTTAAAGATTTAAACAATTTTTTATATTCTAGAATTTACGGAAAATATTTTGTTTTAAATTTAGGTGGTCCTTTTAAACATTTTATTGCAAAAATTTTATTAAAAATAAAATTTGGTTTTGCTATTTCTTGTGATGCCAGGCCTTTAATTGAAAATGAAAAATCTGGGATTAACTTTTTCATAAGAGGTACCAATCTTAATATTCCAGGTTATTTTAGACATCTAAGTAATAATTTTGTAAGTATAAAAAATCCATTACAAAAAGAAAAAAATATTTTTCAAATTTACCCAATAAATATATCAATATCAAAAATTAATCATAATCCGAAAATTATTTTTATTGGTGGTGTAAATATAGATGTAACCAATCAACAAAAAATTCTTTGGGATAAATGTAAAAAAGATATTTTTAATGATTTTACTATTTTAGATAAAAAGAATTATTGGAAAAAAAATTTACGTGAAAGTAATATTGAAGATATCTTTATCTTTTACAGGAAATTTAAACTTTTACTTAGATACGAAATTGTAAAATATTTAAAAAAGAAATTTAATGAGAAGTTTATCCTCGTTGGAGATGACTGGAAAAATCACTCAATTAATTCATTATCATCAAACTTTAATCCAAAGTATACTAAGAGATTATATAAAGGTAACATTTGTTTAGATTTCGGATCAATTGAGGGTAGCTCGTCACTCTATTCAAGATCTAATGCAATTATTGAAGCGGGGGGATTACTTTTGCAAAGTAAACAAATTGACTCTAAAAATATTTGGACAAATCTAGAAAATAAGATCATTTTTAAAAATTTCAATGATTTAGAAATTCTGATCGATAAATTAATAAATAATGAACATTTATCAAACGAAACATTGTTAAATATATTTAAAAACTTTGAAAACAGTCGAAATTTGATCGAAAATAATTTTGATCAAATATTTAAAAAGTAAAAATTTTAAATTGGTGGGCCTGCCTGGACTCGAACCAGGGACCCCGCCATTATGAGTGGTGTGCTCTAACCAACTGAGCTACAGGCCCAAAGACTAAAATATTTATATCAAATTGCGAAGTCTTTCAAGTTAAGTAATTTCATTTCTGTACTTGAATACGCATTTAATTTTTTCAATGTAAATTGCACAAATTGGTGTATAAAACCTTTTAATGAACTCTATTAAAGACTTAAACTTCAAAATATTTATTAAAATAATATATTTATAAATTATTATTATAAAGAAATGAGCTTACTTATTAGATTTTTTTCTCCAGGTTTATTCGTAATTTCATTTTTATTATTATTCTATTTATTTTATCGATCAGAAATATTTTGGCTTGGTGAAAAAAGGGATTATTATATTGTGTATTTTGTCTTTTCTCTATTTTTACTTTTTTTAAGTATTTCTTCTTTCTACTTTAAAGAAAATATTAAAAAATATCTCGTTATAATTATAATTTCGTCAACTTTTACATTTTATTTTTTTGAGGCATATTTAATCTATAAAGATGAATTTGAGAAATTGAGAATTTACAAAATTCAAAATGGAAGAGATTATGATAAGAGATCTAAGCTTGAAGTTTATAATGATTTGAACAAAGAAGACACTTATGTTGTAAGTATAGCTGGTAGGCATTATAATTCAATTTTAAAAAAAGAAAATTTTTTTCCACTTTCGGGAATTTCAAATTCAAACACTATTCATTGTAATGAAAATGGTTTTTATTCTATTTATAAAAGTGATAGATTTGGATTTAATAATCCCGACAAAGAATGGGAAAAAAAGGAGATAGAATACTTGATTGTAGGAGACTCATTTGTACACGGTAACTGTGTAAATAGACCAAATGATATTAGTTCTGTTTTGAGGGATGTTTCAAATAAAAGTGCTATAAATTTAGGATATGAACATCATAGAGGACCATTAATGCAATATGCTTCTTTAAGAGAATATTTAAATCCTAATGTTAAAAAAGTTATCTGGGTTTATTTTGAAGGTAATGATCTATATGATTTAAAAAATGAATTAAATAACAAAGTTTTGATTAAATATCTAGATAATCCAAATTTTACTCAAAATTTAAAGCTTAAACAAAATAAAATTGATAAAACTGCTAAAAAAATTATTTCTGAAAAATTACTTAAAATAAAAAATGAGAACCTTTTTCTAAAATTTATTAAATTATATTATTCTAGGAGCTTATTAAATTTAATTTTAGTACCTCGTGTAGAAATATTTGATAATGAGCCTAAATTCACCAAAATATTAAAACTTACAAAAAATTTTGTTGAAAAAAATAATTCGAAACTATTTTTTGTTTATTTGCCTGAATATAACCGTTATATAACTGAATACGATAATACTAATTACATTAAAATTAAAAGAATTGTAGATGAATTAAAAGTTCCATTTATAGATATACATAATGAAGTATTTAAAAAAGAACAGGATCCATTGGATCTATTTCCATTTAAAATGAAAGGTCATTTTAATGTTAAAGGATACAAGAAAACTGCTGAATTTATTTATAATCATACAAATGATAATTTAAAATGAGTGAAATTAAAATTGGATCAAATCGTAGTTTTGGAATAGTATTTTCGATACTCTTTTTATTAATATCCTTATACCCACTAATAAATGATGATAAAATAAGACATTGGGCCTTACTAATCTCTTTCATCTTTTTAGTCCTAGGTTTTCTGAACTCAAAATTATTGTCACCTTTAAACAAAATTTGGTTTAAATTCGGATTATTTTTAGGAAAATTAATTTCACCATTAGTAATGGGAGCGATATTCTTTCTTGTGGTAACACCAATTGGCTTGATAATGCGTTTTTTGGGAAAAGATATTTTAAATTTAAGATATAATAAGGATAAATCTTACTGGGTTGAAAAAAAAGGCCCAAAAAGTAAAATGAAAAATCAATTTTAGTATGAATTTTATAAAAGAATTTTGGGAATTTTTAAAAGTTAGAAAAAAATATTGGTTATTACCAATAATTATTGTTCTCGCATTATTTGGTGGTTTGATCGTTTTAACCCAAGGTTCTGCAGTGGCACCATTTATATATACTATATTTTAATAAGTTAAATTTGAAAAAATTATTTACAATTACAAAAATTTTTTTTTCTACGATAATATTCATTTTTATCTTAGAAATAATTACAAGGGTTGTTTTTTTTTTACCAACAAATTTAGATGTATTTAAATATGGTTTCAAAAAATCAGTAATTTTTGAAATCGTTGATCTTTCAAAATTTCAAATAACCATAATAGACAAAGAAAGAAAGTTTAAAACTCCAAAAATAAAAGAGGAACAAAAAATTTGGATTTTTGGTGGATCTACTACAGCTGGTAATAATTGTGAAGGGAGTCAGTCTTCATCATGGCCTGACCAAATAAATATATTAGATGATAAATTTAATTTTATTAATTTCGCCTTTAATGGTGCAAATACTGATCAACAAATTACCTTGTTTTGGAAAAAAATTGTTAAATCTCAACCTGAAATCATTTTTTGGGCAAATAAATTTAATACTTCAAATATTATTGGAAAAAACAATTATCGTAATAAAGATTTGTTAAATTATGAATTTTCAAATGTTAAAAAAACTAAAATTTTAACAAATATAAAAAAATTTGATAAAACCTTAAAAGCTTATTTATTATTTTATTCTTTTATGGACAAAATAATTGCCAGATTAGATTTTATTTCTAATAATAAAATAATGAATCAATCTCTTAAAGCAAATCCAACAAAGGAAGATATAATTTTCTCCATTAAAAATTTTGAGCTCAATACTATTGAGGCTATAAAAGCATCAAAAAAATATGGTGTTAAAGAATTTTACTTAGTTTCATTGTTTAGTCTAAAAGATATTTCCCAGATAAAAAAAAATGAAAAAATCTATCTTTATGACAAAACTCTAAAAAAAATTGAAAAAAAATACTCTCCATTTGTTAAAATAATTGATGAAATCCCAAAAATTGATAAAAATGACTCTGATAAATATTTTTGTGATAATGTACATAAAACTTTAGAAGGGGAAATAGTTCAAGCTAATCTTATTTATAAAAAATTAATTTTAAATTCAGATTTTTTTCAATGAACAAAATATTAGGTATTTCAGCTTTTTATCATGATAGTGCAGCCTGTATTTTGATAGACGGAAAAATAATTGCTGCAGCTCAAGAAGAGAGATTTACAAGAAAAAAACATGATCCAAGATACCCATTTAATGCTATTGAATTTGTACTTAAATACGCAAATATTAGGTTAAGTGAAGTTGATCAAATTGTTTTTTTTGAAAAACCTTTTCTTAAATTTGAGAGATTATTAGAAACATACGTTGCCTTTGCTCCAAAAGGATTTATCTCTTTTGCAAAAGCAATGCCACTGTGGATAAAGGAGAAGCTTTTTCAAAAAAATCTTTTATTTAATAAACTGAAAGCTCACGATAAAAATTATAAATCAGATAAAAATATTTTTTTTTCTGACCATCATTTAAGTCATGCAGCAAGTGCTTTTTTTCCATCACCTTTTAATGAAGCAGTTATATTAACTGCTGATGGAGTTGGAGAATGGGCCACAACTACAGTAGCTACAGGTAAGAATAATAAATTAGAAATTAAAAAAGAAATTCATTTTCCTCATTCTTTGGGTCTTTTGTATTCAGCTTTTACCTATTTTACAGGATTTAGAGTCAATAGCGGTGAATACAAATTGATGGGTTTAGCTCCTTATGGAAATCCAATTTATGAGGAAAAAGTGAAAAAACTAATTGATATTAAAGATGATGGAACTTTTAGATTAAATCAAAAATATTTTAATTATGCAACTGGGTTAACTATGACAAATTATAAATTTCACAATCTATTTGGTCAAAAACCTCGTGACCCAAAGAATGAAAAAATTACACAATTTCATATGGACATTGCCGCCTCTATTCAAAAAGTAACTGAAGAAATAATGATCAAATTAGCTAGGGCTATTCGAAAAGAATACGGTATTAAAAATTTATGCTTAGCTGGTGGTGTTGCTCTTAATTGTGTGGCTAATGGAAAAATACTTAAAGAAAAAATTTTTGAAAATATTTGGATTCAACCAGCGTCAGGAGACGCGGGTGGTTCATTGGGTGCTGCCTTAGCTTGTTGGTATTTGGAACAAGGTAATGAAAGATTAGTAAACTCAAATGACAATATGAAAGGTTCATACCTAGGCCCTGAATTTAGCCAAGATGAAATTGAAAAAGAATTAAATAGTCTTGGTGCTAATTTTGAAAAATTACATTATGAAGATTTAATAAATAAATCATCTGAATTTTTATCTAATGAGAAAGTCATTGGATGGTTTCAAGGCAGGATGGAATTTGGTCCAAGAGCTTTAGGTAGTAGATCTATATTAGGTGACCCAAGATCTGATAAGATGCAGAAAAACTTAAATTTAAAGATAAAATATAGAGAGAGTTTTAGACCTTTTGCTCCTTCGGTTCTTAAAGAAGATGTATCAAAATGGTTTGATTTAAATGTTGATAGTCCTTACATGTTACTAGTAGCAAATATAAATTCTGATAAAAAAATTGAAATGACTGAAAAACAAAAAAAACTTTTTGGTATTAATAAGCTAAATATTAAAAGATCAAAAGTTCCAGCTATAACTCATGTAGATTACTCAGCACGCATTCAAACTGTAACGAAGGATATTAATAATAGATACTATGATTTGATTTTGAAATTTAAAGAAAAGACAGGCTGTCCAATAATAATAAATACTTCGTTCAATGTAAGGGGTGAACCAATTGTAAATACACCTACAGATGCTTTTAATTGTTTTATGGGAACTGAATTGGACTATCTTGTTATTGGTAACTGTATTTTAGACAAAAGAAAGCAGAACAAAAATCTTAAGAAAGACTATGAATTAAAATTTGAATTAGACTAATAAATTAAATGAATAAAACAAGCAAAGATCTTATTGCAAAAAGTAGATCTCATCTTATAATTTTTAATCAAAATGCTTAAATCTAAAAAAAAAAAAGTAGTAATTTTTTCAATTTTTACTTTTGTATTTTTGCTGTTTTCTTTTGGTGAAAATATTAAGGATTCAATAAAATTATCCCTAAATGACAATAATGTTATAAAATATAAATTTTTCAAAGATCTGATTAAAGTTTTTGGAGAACCGAGATACATTATGAATGATTATAATGTAAGTTTTTTACCAAAAACTCAATTTCTAGATTTTGATAATTTTAAATTTAAAATTAATGAAGATGTTCAACATTCTCATTTTGTTGAAATAATCGAAAAAAATCTTTTAGTAATATCGAGCAATTTAAAAACACACATAAAAGAAATAGAAAATATAAATTTTAAAAAAAAAAAAATTCATTTAATAAAAATTGATAATAATTTGGAAGATTTTAATATAAAGGGTATTTTAGATACAAAATTTCATAAAAATAAACTTTATGTTTCTTTTAAAAAAATATTAAATGATAATTGTAATTCTGTGGCAATTGTAAATGCGAATTTTGATAAAAAATTCTTTAATTTTGAAGAACTTTTCTCAATTAATGAATGTGCGAATGGAGCAATATGGGGTGGAGCAATAGATATTTATGAAACAGAAAGTGGTCCTGGTATTTTATTATCAACCTCTGATGTTGTGAGAAGTGATGACGAGGATATTTCTAAAGACAGGGATACAAGAGCACAAGAAGATAATTCCTTGTATCATAAAATTTTATATTTCAATTTTAAAAAAAAAGAGCTAGAAATATTTTCAAAAGGTCACAGAAACCCTGGGTCAATTTTTGTGGACGACAATATAATTGTTTCAACTGAACACGGACCCAGAGGTGGAGATGAGATAAATTTAATAAAAAAAAATGGTAATTATGGTTGGCCGATATCCTCTTATGGTGATTTATATTTTTCAAAACAAAAAAAACCTTACTACAAAAAAAATCACCAAAATTATGGTTTTATTGAACCAATATTCTCTTATGTGCCATCTATAGGGATTTCAACTATTATAAAAGTTCCTAACAATTTTGATGATTATTGGAGGAATAACTATTTAATTGCATCTCTTTATGGAAATAGCTTGTACAGAATTAAATTTGATGAAAAATTCAGCAAAATACTTTTTAGTGAAAAAATATATATTGGAGAGAGGATAAGAGATATTAAATTTTATAATGATTTAATAATCTTAACTTTTGAAAGTGGATTAGATTTTGGGATTTTAAAGAAGAAAAATTAATTTTATTTTTGGTGGGCCGTGTTGGTTACGCTCCAACTACCCCTGCAATGTCAATGCAGTACTCTACTATTGAGCTAACGGCCCAAAATATAAATTCAATATTTTTTCATCTACTCGAAAAAATATTTGTTTCTTTATTTACTGCGTATAATAAAGACAAGTTAATCATAAATAAGGTTATATTGAAATTATTAAAAAATGAGCCACTTGGCAATATTGGAGTAAAATTTATCAATAAAAAAACAAAACAACCAGCTTGAATGAAATTTCTACTTTCAATTATTTTTCTAATTATTCGAAACATAAGGTAGAAAATTATGGACATTATTATTATCGTTCCCACTATTCCATGTTCAGACAACATCTCTATATACACTTGGTGAGGATGAGTTAAGCAATGATATTCTTTATTAATAGAATTCTTTTTTTTATCACATGTCTCAATCCTGTAGTTTTTATTCCCTACTCCAAACCAGGGATTATTTTTAAATACATGAAAACCTGACTTATAAAGTTTTATATACAAACTGTTTTCTAAAAATTTTTCCCTTTGATCCTTAGTCTTTATTTCACTATAAAATTGACCAACATATCTTAATTTAATGTAATCCGAAAAATTTACCGTTAGAAAGAAAATTACAAAAATAGATAAAAAAATTACAATTTTACTTTTTAGCTTTACATAATCAATCGCTGAAACAAAAATTATGAAACCAATTAAAGCTTTTAAACTATTTGATCTTTCGCCTGTCAGTATTATCCCAAGTAGACACAATACAAGGATTAGAAAACCAAATATTTTTAAATTTTTTTGAGACTTTAAATAATTAAAAACATATCCTATTACTATGAAAGAAAAACCACATAAAAATGCACCAGCTATAGGCTCTGTCCTAAAAAAACTTATAATTCTATTAGCATAAGGTTGTGGAACTCCATTAATTTCTAATTTTCCAAATCCAAAAATATTACTTCCAGTAAATCTTTCTATGTATACATCTACTAAAACTATAAAAAAAATTGTTGTCCAAACCTTTAAGATAATTGAATTTTTTTTATTAATAAAAAAAATATAATTAACAATTAGAAAAAAAAGAATAAATCTTATGAAACCGGCGTTTCGGTAAATTCCCGATGTTATATCAATAGAGATTAATGAATTAATTATAAGATATAAATATAAAATTAATAACAAGAGAACTGGTTTAAAATCATTTATTTTAATATCGTTTTTTGAAAAATAAATGATTATGAAACATAAGCTGAGTAAAACTGTATTGATTAATGAAAAACTAGCACCTATGATAATTGAAATAGGTAAAACAGAAAACAATATTGTTGGTATACTTATTTTAAGGTTTTGCATGCTGTTCTTTATTTTTTGATTTATAAGCATCAAAATAGATGCCTATTTTTTTTATACCATTTAACTGTGTTTTGAACACCAGATTTATAATTTGTAAATTTAATTTTCTTAACAATTCTTTTAACTTTTCTATTATCACCAAATGTTTTTAGAACATCAGCATCATGTAAAGGTTTTTTTATAATTTTTGTTTTAAAATTTAAACTATTTATTATTTTTAATATTTTTGTAATTTTAATTGGTTTAGAAGAACAGATATTAAAAATATCAAATTTTTTATCAATTTTTGATTTGCTCAGTTTAGTTACAATTTCAATTGCATCATCAATATATGTAAAATCTCTGTAATGATTTCCATAATTAAATAATTCAAAATCTTTATTTTTTTTGGCAGCTAATAGGTATTTCAATATTAACATATCCGGTCTGCCCCACTCACCATAAATCGTAAAAAACCTAAGTCCAATAACTTGTGTGTTAGATCTCTTGCTAAACTGTTTAGCAATAATTTCATTTGAAAGTTTAGAAAGAGAATAAATGTTTAAGGTATTTAATTTTGAATTCTCTTTTTTAGGAAAAGGACCAACATCACCATATACTGAAGATGAAGAAGCAAAAAAGAGTTTCCTAACTTTAAATTTTTTTATTAAACTTAATAAATTATTAAAACCAATAATATTTGAATTAATATAGCTATCAGGATTTTCAAATGAATACCTTACCCCTGCTTGAGCGGCAAAATTATAAACGACATTAAATTTCTTTCTTTTGAATAAATCATTTAGTTTACTGTTTTCAAGTAAATCTAATTTAAAAAACTGAAAATTTTTTTTATACTTTAATTCTTTTATTCTCGCTTTTTTCAATTTTACAGAATAATAAGAGTTCATATTATCTATACCAGTTACTTCATAATTTTTATTATTAATTAGTTTTTTACAAAGTGAATAACCTATAAAGCCTGCAGCACCTGTAATCAAAATTTTTTGCTTTTTCATTTTTCTAATTGAAAATTGTTTTTAAAAGGTTGATTATCAAAAGTTGAAAGTTTTTTGATCATTTAATTTAGATATTTATTTATCATTTTAGCGTGGTTTTCAATAGTATAGATTTTTGATTTTTTTTTAGCATATAAAATTTTTTTATTCAGATTAACTTTATTTGACTGCAAAAAACTTTTAACTGATTTTTTTAGTGAAATTAAAGAGTCTGAGCTGAACAAAAAACCTCCTTTATTTTTCCCAATAAATTCTTTTGGACCGCTTGGACAATCGGAGCAAATAACCAGTTTTTTTGAGTAAGCAGACTCTATCATTACAAAACCAGGATCTTCCCATAATGAAGTTATAATTACAGCTTTTGCCTTTTTAATGTAATAAAATATATTTTTTCTATAATTTAAAAGGAAAATACTTTTTTCTAGTTTCAATTTTTTTATTAATTTGACTAAGTGACCTTTCAATTCTCCATCACCAATAATCAATAATTTTTCTTTTATCTTGTAATTTTTATATAGGTTAATCAGTAGCTCGTGATTTTTTTGTTTTGTCAATCTTCCTATGCTCAAGAAAAAAGGATAATTAGTTAATTTTGAATTATTTTTTTCTTTTGATAGCTTTTTTATTTCTTCCTCAAATAAAACTGGATCTGGTAAAAATTTTAACTTTTCTTCATCAAAAATATTTTTTTTTTTTAAGTAATTCATTGTTTCAATTGTTGGACAAAGAACTATACTTATATTTTTGTTAGATATTTTCCATAAAAATGATCTAAAAAAGCCTAATTGAGGTTTGCCGGAAATTCTTAAAATTAATTTTGTTTTAAAATTATTATTTAGATAAATTATAAAAGGAATATAAGTTAATAAATGAACAATTAAAAAATTTGGTTGATTTTTACTTAATAAATTTTTTAATTTTTTGTAAGAAACTAAAAGAGTAAAAAAATATATTAATCTTGAAAAAAAAAAACCATGAATATCAACATTTAAATTAAATTTCTTTTGTATGTTTAATACATTTATTTTTTCTCGTTTAATTCGAGAACGAAAACTATTCCATTCACCATAACAATTTATCAAGTTGATTTTGTAATGCTTACCATAATATCTTTTTAATCCTATCATTGAATTAATTACACTCCGAATCGTAGCAACCCTTCCTAAAAATGGGGACCAATAATATATTTCTTTTTTCATACAACTTTTAATTTTCTAAAAATATTTTTTTAAAATATTTATCAATTTTTTTCGTTCTTTTTTCCCAAGTATATTTTGAGGCTGTAATTAAAGCGTTCTTACTTAAATGATTTAAATTTGCATTTTTTTTAGATAAATTGTTAATTAATTTAATCCAAGATTCTAAATTATTTTTTTTTGGCATTAAACAGTTAAAGTTATTCTTTAATATATGAGAATATACTTTCAAATTAGATGCAATGATAATTTTTCCAGACGCTAGATAATCAAACATTTTTAAAGGGGACATATAGTTGGATACTTCCAAATTTTTTGAGTTTACTGACACTTTATTTGAATATGGAAGAAGTAAATACTTTGATTTCTTTAAAATATTAGGAATAAACTTATAGCTTCTAAAATTATGCATATGCAGGTTTTTTAATCTTTTAATTTGAAGCTTGTTAAAATTGCGATCAATAGTTTTAATATCTCCAAAAACATGAAATTTTTTTTTAGGGAAATAATTGGCGAGTTCGATGATTTTTTCTAGACCTTTTCCTTTAAATAGACTTCCTACATAACAATATTCAAACTCAACTTTAGATTTTCTTACTTGAAAGTCACTTAAATCGCAAGCATCGTCAAGCACTATTCCTCTTTCAATTTTTAAATATTTTTTAATATTTTTGTGTAAAAATATATAATCTAAGTTCTTATCAAGTCTAAGCAGTCTATAAAGGTAAAAAATGTAACTACTTAATCCCTTAGGTGGATGATGTAATTCAAGAATATTTCTTATTCCAAATAAAGACAATGTTAAACTAGAGATTAAACTCCTTGAAATAATAAGTGAATTTTTATTAATATTTTTGAGAATGTATAATGAAAAAAAAATTCTCGTGATGAAGTTATTTTCAAAATTCCTAGAGTAAGGTTCAATTTTAAATTTTCTTTTTAATGAGTATTCATTTTTTAATTTTAAGAATGGTTTGTTATTAGAAATAACAAAAAGGTGTGTTTCGAATTTTTTTGAAAAAGAGTCACAAATTTTTAAAACATGTTGTGTATAACCAGAATTACTTGGAAGACACAATTCTGAAATATAACTTAAATTTTTCATTTATCGAAAAATTTTATAACCTTTTCTAACAAGATTCAAAAATGATATTTTTCTTGACTTTATTTTTCTTCTCCTAAGTAATTTATTTTTATTCATTTTGTGAATTTTTGCAATTCCTGTGCCAACAAAAGAAAATTCTAAATCGAATGAGTCACTATTTGAATTAAAAATTTCAATTATTCTTTCAAATGTTTCATGATTATTTACTTCCATAAAAAAATGATCTTTTCTATTTTTTTTTAAATATGGTAACCAGGAGGTATCATCTACGAAAAAAAAGCCTCCAACTTTTAATTTTTCATAATAGTTGTAAATTATATTCTCTACATGGTCTGCTTTGTGTATTGTATCCAAATAAATAACGTCTAACTCTTTATCTATATATTTTTCTATAACATCAAAATTGTCATCTCTGGTATTTATAAATTGCCAATTTATATCTTGAAAATTTCGAGAGTTTTTATTTGTATCTACTGATATAAGTTTTCCATTATTTTTTTTACATAAATCCAAAAATATGCTTGTAGACATTCCTATTTCACTAATACCAAATTCTAGAATTTGAGGTGAGTCTATTTTTGAAATTGGCTTTAATATGAAATCTAAAAATTTTCTTTTATGTCTATCTTTTTCCATAAATACTAATCAAGTTTAATCACTATTTGAGTCTTTTAAATCTATTTTTTGAAAAAACAAAATGAGAGTCAAAATATTTTACTAAGCTTTTTTTGTGTGTTATATGAACTATGGTAGTATCTTTTCTAAATTTCTTTAAATTATTTAGTATTTTTTTCTCAATATTATCATCTAAAGCATTAGTTGATTCATCTAATATAAGCAATTCTTTTTCAAGATATAGAGCTCTAGCTATTCCAATTCTTTGTTTCTGGCCACCAGAAAGTTTTCCGCCTTTTTCACCAACTATATAATTAAATCCATTTTTTTTTGATTTTATAAAATCGTAAATTTCTGCAATTTTGCAGCTTTCAACTAGTTTCTTTCTATCAATTTTTGACTCATCTAATCCAAAAGTTATGTTTTCTTGAACTGAAAGGTATGCAAGATAGATAAATTGAGGCACATGAGAAATATTTTTTTGCCAATTTTTTATGTTACTTTTATTTAATCTAACATCATCAACTTTGATTGAACCATTTGTCGGTTTCAATAGTCCAATTACACAATCTAATAAGGTACTTTTACCACAACCCGTGTCTCCAGAAATACCTACAATATTGTTTTTTTTAATTAAAAAAGAAACATTTTCAAAAATATTTTTTTTTGAATTTTGATGTTTAAAAGATAATGACTTCACGCTAATTTCTTTATTAAAGGGCATTTTTTGTATCAGAGAATTTTTAATTTTGATATTCGATTTAACCTTATTAAGAACAACTAAAACTTCTTCAACTATTTTATAATTTCCTTGTGCTTTAGACCAACTAGTATAAACAATTTGTAATTGTGGGATGAGCTTTTGTGCACCTAAAATAAGACCTCCAATTATTGGGAGAGAGTCTACAAGACTGCCATCACCAAAACTTTTATAAAAAATTAATAAAGTTAAAGAGGTCATTGCAATCATCATAATTAGATGGCTTGGAAGAATTGAAATAGCGGCATTCTTAATTTTAGCTTTATTCATTGCCCAGTCTATTTTCCTAAAATTGTTTAGAAATAAATTATACATGTTACTAATTATTGTTTCTCTAATACCCCCCATACTTTCTTGTATATTTTTGACTCTCGACTCTTCATTTTGAGAAATTTGAAAACTATTTAAAAACAACATTCTTTTAAAAAGTAATGAAATAAATAAATAAAAAAACACTAATATTGATCCACCTATTATTGTTAATTTCAAATCTAGATATAAAAGCATAAAAATGATTGATATACTTAATACTAATGACACAAAAGATTGAACTAAATAATGTAAAATTCCTATCGATGCACCCCCTCTTGATAAATTTGTAATTGTTTTGCTTGTATTATTATTAATATGAAACTGATACGGTTGATAAATGGTATTTTTAAATATGTTCACACTCAAATCATGCCCAATTCCATGCACTACAATTATGGTAAAATAAGCTATAAATATTCTAATTAAAGTTGAGATGATTATTAAAAATACAAATATTATAGTCATAAAAATCATGACATCTTTTAAATCTTCAATTCCATAGAATGCAAATAAATTTTCTAATAGAGAGTAATTAAATAATCTCTTTGGCTCTATCATTAAGTCTACAAATGGAATCAACGATCCGATAGTAATAAGTTCAGCCGAAGCAGAAAAAATTGCTAAAACAAATATTAAAAAAAGTTGAAATTTTCTCTTTTTATTTAAAAATTTATATAAATCTAACAGTAGAATTAAAATTGATTTTCGTTTCATTATTTAAATTTCATTAAATATTTAAGAAGATAAGCAGAATCATTTCTTGCAATTTCGAGATTGCTTTTATTCACTATATTAAATGAATTTAAATTCGATCTAAAACCACATGTTATATTTAATTTTTTCAAAATTTTTAAGGTTTTATTGTTATATGAATTTAAAGGATGGGACATTGAATTTGGTTTTATTTTTGTGATTCTATAAATCTTATTGAAATTTTTTTTATATTCTTTAATTTGTTTATTTTTAGATAATCCTTTGAAATTTAGATCATGGCTATGTGAATGTAACCCAACATTATGCCCTTGAAATGAAAGTTTCTTTATTTGATTTTTTGACATCCAAATATTCAAACTTTTTTTGTAATCCTTTTTTTTTATGTCTAAAAAATTATTCATTTTTTTAATAAAGTCTTTTTTAGAAAAGAATAAATTTCTCACATACCTATATTTAATGTCTTCATAAGAAAATATAGGATAAAGTTTTTTATTTTCTTTTAGAAATTTCAAAAACTTTTTTGATTTAAATATCTTTTTTCCAATTTTAATTTCATTAAGAAATCTTTCTTGGAAAATTTTAACACTTTTAAATTTTTTAAAAATCAATTGATTAAATAATTCATTTTCATCGATTTTTTTTTCAAACACAGAAGTATATATAAACCAAAAAGCTTTAATATTATATTTATTTAAAACTGGCAGTGCGTGTTTAAATTGTGATCTCAAACCATCATCAAATGTTAAGCAAGTATCTGTTTTTTTTAATTTTTTTTTTTTAAATTTATAAAGCCATTGGTCAGGAGATAAGATATTTTCAGTTCCAATTAGTTTGATCATTTTTTCAAAATTTTTTTGACTTACAGATCCTATTCCTTCAGGTTTTTTTCCATCTTTGTGAAATCTATGGAACATAATTCCATGATAGAATTTTGAGGAATATTTAAACATCTTATTAATTCTTTTCTTCAATTTCCGATTTTAGCTCATCATACTCTTTCATTTTTCTTTTCATAAATTGAACGGTTAAATTAATTCTAAAATCTATTCCTTTTGGTGTGAGAATATATTTCTTGATATATGAAAGTTTTTTTTCCTTCTTCTTAAAATTTTCTATTTTCACGAGTCCTTTACTATGTAAAGCCTTTAGGCAGTAATTTAATTTTCCTAAGCTAAATCCTAAATCTTTTGCAAGCTCTCTTTGGGTGTACTCTGGTTTACTTTGTATTTTTCTTAATACATTAAACTCATCTAGGTTATTTTTCATATGTTCAAAAATTGAACATTAATACCGTTCAAAATTTGAACAGTCAAGGCAAAAATGAGCAAAGAATCTGTGATAAATATATTTATTGGTTTTTTTTATTTTTTACGTTTTATTTTTATCTAATAATTAAGACTACTCAAAAACTTTATTTTATTGCTTTAAGATAATAACCAGTGGTTAGACTGTTAGTTTTAAAGATGCTTTGAATAATTAAAATTAAAGGGTATAAAAAAAAATAAAGCAACAAAAATGAGTTTCCTAAAATTTTATTAAGAAAACTTCTACTTTTTTTTATTCTCATGATAAGAACAAAAATAGATTCGAGCCAACCGTTTTTTTCTTTTATCTCTACTTTAGAAAATTCTTTAAAAATTTCCTTTAATCCATATTTTGTAAATCTATAAAAGTCATTTGGGGCATCATGGATATTAAAAATAAACGGAGTTGAAACTAATACTACTGAGTCTTTATCAATTAAATCATAAATATTTTTAATTGCTAAAGATGGATTTTTGATGTGTTCTAAAACTTCAAACATACAAACTAAATTTACTTTTCCTCCAAGATATTTTTGGCAAAAATTGGGATCCATCAAATCGATAATTTGATCTGGTTTTCTAGATGGATCAATATCTATAGAATATAAGTAAGTAGAGAAATTTTTAACATAGTCATTGAGTTCTCCACCAGATCCTACAAATAAAATCTTTGGATTTTTTTTTTTTTAAAGTCGTTAATATCTTGTTTGATGTAACCATTAAGCCGCTTTCTAGACATTTTTTTATCTAAAGAATAAAGTAAGCTCATATGAAATATATTTTTATTATTTTAACGATTTTTCAAAATTTTTAAACAAATAATGAAATTTAATTATCAAAAAATGAACTATTTCTGGCCGTTATGAGAATTATGAGTAAACTTGTAAATATCTCAAACAAAAACTATAGAAAAATCTCCAAGGTTTGATCTAAATATTTGTAAGCATTTTAATTTTTTTTAAAATTAAACAAATAACTTTAAATTTAGAATTAAATAGATATATTTCTTAAAATTAAATTTTTAAGAACAAAAGATTTAAAAATATAAAATATTAATAAGAATTTGAATAAAATTTTAAATAAAGTAAATAATTATACTATTTAAATGAAAAGAAAACTTTACAGTTTTTTTGTCTATGTATCTTTAGCTTTAATCAATTTTTTTGTTAAAATAAATTCACCGAAAATTTGTGCTTTTATAATCTCACTGAATATAAGAAAACTCAAAATAATTAAATCAAACTCAAAAAAACCAAAAAAAATCTTAATTTTTCCAAAAAGTAATGGCACTGAGGATATAATCGAATCATTTAAAAACAAAAAGTCAAAAATAATTTTTTTTCTATTACCTAGACCATTTTTACAAAAAATTTTTTTGTGTTTTTTTGATAAAAGTTATTGTCAGGATTATTGTACTAAACTAACAAAGTCTAAAGATATTGAAAAAAAAGATTCATATGTAAACTTTTTAACTTCAACTTTTAGATATGTGGAACATTTTATACAATTCGATGGATTTATAAGCTTTAATTTATTTTATTATGCTGAAAAGTATTTTGAGGAAGTTTGCGAAAAATTAAATAGAAAATTTATTATTTTACACAAAGAGTCAGCTTTTACTCCCTCGGAAGAAAAAAGAGCACCTGAAATTTACAAAAAATTTAATGATAAATCATTGTCTCATAAAATTTCAGTTTATTCTGAAAGTCAAAAAAAAATTTTAATTAAAAGTAAGATTGCACAAAAAAAACAAATAGCAGTAGTTGGAACTCCTAGAAGTGATTACTCCTATAGGTTAAGAAAAACTGCTCCAAAAGAAAAAGTCATTGTATTTTATTTAATTGAATATAATCGTTCTACACCTATTTCAGGTCCTAGGGTAAAAAGTTGGAGCAAATTATATAATCAAACTTTAAAATATCTTTTAGACTTTGCAAGAAAAAATCCAGATATTCAAATTATCTTAAAAGGCAAAACTGGAGTTCATGAAAAGAGTCAATCAAATTTAAATCCTTTGCCTCATAATTGTAGATTCATAGAAGGAGGTAGCGGTCATTCACTTTTAAGGAATGCGTCAGCTGTTATAGCATTCAATTCAACCATTGTTTTTGAGACTATTGCAAGTAATAGGAATTTAATTATTCCAAATTTTAACAGTGAAAACAGGGTTTACAAAAATATTTTACATAAGATCGAAAATAAAAAGTATTTTGTGAATTCCAAAATTCAATTTTATAAAAAAATTAAACTTTATCTAAATCTTGCTTATAGAAATAAAAAACTCTCAACACCTGACATTAAAACTTTGAAATACTTTTTGGGTAATATAGATGCAACAGCTGGTGCTCAAATAAAGAAATTTTTGGAAAAAACAATTTAGTACCAACTAAAATTAATTTTTTCCTTTTCTTTTTTTTAATATAAAATCTGCTAAATTAAAATCATAACGATCATCTATATCAATTGAACTTGGCCTATCCATCTCATATATATGAAATCCCTTTGATATATCAAATTGATTTTTATACTTTAATTTTTTTAAATTAAATATGAATATCGACCCGTTGGGTTTATAAATCTTTTTCAAATCTTGTGATCTTTTTACAAAATTTTTATTTTTTCCTATATCGTTGAATATCTTGTTATTTTTAACCTCAATTTTCCATAAACTTTCATCAGATTGTCTTGATACTGACACTAGACCAGAAATTTTTTTTTTAAAAATTTTTTTTAAAGCATAATCAATATGATAACTTGTTCTAAGTGGCGAGGTTGGTTGTAAGTATATGAGAAAATCAAAAAAATTGTCCTTTTTTTTTAGATAATTTAAAGCATGATAAATTACATCTTTTTTTGTTGCTAAATGATTTGAAATATTTTTTGGTCTTTTTATAGTTTCCACTTTATGTCTTTTTGAGTAATTTAATATCTTAGACGAGTCACTTGATACGTAGATTTCGTCAATATATTTGGATTTTTTTGCAGAGTCTAACGTCCACCATAGGAGCGGGCGTTTAAAAATTTTTTGTAAATTTTTATTTTTAATTCTTTCACTTTTTCCTTTTGCAGGAATTAAGGCAACAACTCTTTTTTTCATATATGATCTTTATTTAATTTATTAATTTCATCTGACAATTGCGCTATAATATAATCTTGATCTTTATAACTTATATTTGTAGTTGGTAAACTTAAAGTGCTCTGGGAAATTTTCTCACTGTAGGGAAATGATCCTCTGCAATACTTTTTAAAAATCTTCATTTGACTAAAAGATACAAATCCTGGTCTAGTTTCAATTCCTTTTGAAAGAAGTTTTTTTATTAAAGTATCCCTTTTGTTTTTTTTAAAATTCTGAATTATTATTGTGTAAAGCCATAATGAATTTTTTGACCATTTATTTTTAGGTAGAAATTTTATAAATTTATAACTACTAAATTTTTTATTATAATAATCGAAAATTTTTTTTCTCGATTTATAAAACTCATTAATTCTATTTAATTGAGCTAGTCCAATTGCTGCCTGGGGATTTGTCATACGATAATTAGAACCAGCAATTGTATGATAATAAAAATTCTTAGAACTCATTCCGTGATTTTTAATTAAAGATGCAGTTTCTGAATTTTTTTTTTTTCTGAATACTGCCATTCCGCCCTCTCCAGTAGTAATAATTTTATTTGCATAAAAACTGAAACAGGCACAATCGCCACCTAGACCAATTTTTTTTCCTTTGTAAGTTCCACCTAAAGCTTCAGCAGCATCCTCAATAACATATAATTTTTTTAATTTTGCAATTTGAATTATTTCATCAAGCCTGCAAGGTTGGCCATATATATGTACTGGCATTATTGCCTTAGTTTTTTTTGAAATCTTTTTTTTTATTTTCTTAATATCAATGGTCCAGGTATCCTCCTCAATATCGACAACCACAGGTGTAGCTCCAACGCTAATGATAGAATTTATACTGGCTGCAAATGAAAAATTTGGTAAAATCACCTCGTCGCCCTTACCTATTCCAAATGTTTTTAAAGCCAGTTCTAGTGCTGTAGTCCCACTTGAGGTTGTAACTGAATACCCACCTCCAAGGTATTTGGAAAAGCCTTTTTCAAATTGATCTACATAGGAGCCCTTAGAAGATATCCATCCAGATTTAATTGCATCAAAAGCTTTACTAAACTCCTCATTACCTAGATTTAAGTTTGCAATAGGATATTTTCTTAAGTTTTCTATTGTAGATATGTCTTTGATGATTTTTTTTTCATCTACTAAAGGAATACACTTAAATTTATTTTTATTTTTTTTATTTTGTAAATGATAAAGAATTGTTTTTATGTTTGTTTTGTAATTTAAAAAGAAAGGTTTTGTATTTACAAATTTGGAATTTATTGTCACTACCTGGCTAATATTTTTTTTTATCAATCCTCTTCTGATATCGCCATCACTTATTGAACCTAAAAGTTTATTTTTTTCATCAATTACAAATATCAATCCTTTTAAATTTTTATCAATTTTTTTTAATATATTATTCAGGTTTTGAGGAAGCTTTATTGTAAAATCTTTAATAATATTTGTCATATTTTTTTTTAATAAGATGCTGAAGTGATTTTAATTTTTTTAAGTTTTTTGAGTATACTTCTATTGAAATATATTTAACGTTTTTCTTTAATTTGTTATAAAACCACGATTTTTTTGTAAACTCACTATTACTATCTTTTAAACCATCATTGTCACTTAAATGATAACCTTCAACATAAGGTTTAAGCGTTTCATGTGCTTTGAAAAGATTAAAACCATACGTTTTTGCTGAAACTTTTAAGTGACCAACATCTAATAACAATCCTACATTTTTATCACATTTTTTGAAAAATTCTATCATCTCTTTTGGATGAGTAAGCAAGAGAGGATCTTGATTAAATCTTTTAAAATTTTCTTTTGTTATGACATTATTTTCTATCAAAATTTTAACATTTTTCTTTTTTGCCTCTTT
>MDTA01092488.1_pt1 | contig 21678 bp, 29 predicted proteins | sample 811151 | NCBI WGS metagenome assembly MDTA01 (sample SAMN05326648, study PRJNA326480) | marine metagenome | isolation source: seawater | place: Indian Ocean: South | collected 2010 | reverse complement strand
TATGTTCTTAAACAAACAATATACCCAAATGAAAAATTAAAAAATATGATCGATAAATTTTAAATGAAAATATTTATAATACTCCCATCAAGATTGGAGTCGTCTAGACTTAAAAGAAAACTTCTAAGAAAAATAGGCGACTACTTACTTATAGAGCATATGATATTTACAGCAAAAAAACATAAACATGCAACTATTATAGTCGCCTCAGATTCACATGATATATGCAAATACGCTACCTTACATGGAGTAGATCATGCGTTCTCACGCAAAAGCTTTAATAACGGATCGGAGAGAGTTTATGATGCCGCTAAAAAATATAATGCTAAAGAAAATGATATTATAATTAATTTACAGGCTGATGAGTTTAATATTAATTATAAAATAATTACTAAATTAATTAATTATCTTATTAAAAATCCAAAACATAATATTGTGACACCAGCGTATCTAACAAAAGAAAAATCTGAATTTATGAATAAGAATTATGTAAAAGTTATTGTTAACAATGAAAATCAAGCGATAACCTTTACGAGGCGACCAACATCGTCTATTAAAAATAAATATTTAATCCATATGGGTGTATATGCATATAGATTCAAATCATTAGCTAAATTTGTGAAATTAGGAGTATGTAATTATGAGATTAATGAGAGTCTTGAACAATTAAGATTAATTTGGAATAATGTTCCGATATACTGTCTCTTAACAAAAAAAGATAACTCTATTGGTATAAATTCATTAAGTGATCTTATTAAAGCGAGAAAAATATATGAGTATTAAAAATATTGCCATCACTGGCGCAGCTGGAAATATCGCTTACTCTCTGGTATTTAGGCTATTATCTAAGCTGCCAATTGTAGGTGCTGATAAAATTAATTTAAGATTACTTGATATAGAACCCTCTATTAAAGCCTTGACAGGATTAAAATATGAAATAGAAGACTCTGCATTCACTTCATTAAATAAACTTCTAGTCACTGATAAAGCAGAAAATGCATTTGAAGATGCAGATTATATATTAATGGTAGGGGCTAAACCACGCTCACAAGGCATGGAAAGATCAGATTTAATTCTAGATAATGCTAATATTTTTCAAACACAAGCTAAAGTAATTAACGAAGTCTGCAATAATAATACAAAAGTTATTGTTGTAGGTAATCCAGCTAACACAAATGCACTAATACTAAACTATAATACACCAAATATTCCTAATCAAAATATAACATCTCTCATGAAGTTAGATCAAAATAGAGCAAAAAGTATTTTAGCATCTAAAATGAATACACACGTCTCGAAAATTAAACAGATGGTAATTTGGGGAAATCATTCAACTACACAAGTTCCAGATTTGTTTAATTGTAATATAGATTCCCGCCAAATAAACATGGATGATGACTGGGTCTTTAAATCTTTCATACCTAAGGTGCAAAAAAGAGGTGGTGAAATTATAGAGTATCGAGGATCATCTAGTGCAGCTTCTGCAGCTTCAGCAATATATGATCATTTATACATTCTTGAAAATGGTTCTGAGGATTGGGAATCATTAGGTATTATGTCGGAAGGACAATACAATACAAAAAAAGATCTCATGTTTTCTCTGCCTGTAAAAGTTTCATCAGAAAGTTATCATGTCATAGAAGATATTAACGTGCAAAAATCAATATCAAATCTTATTAAAATATCTGAAAATGAACTCGTTAATGAAAGAGATATAATTAGAGAGTACCTGCCTTAATCAAGTAAACTTTATTTTCGTTAATAATTAAATCCTCAAAATCACATGTATCTCTAAGAATACAATGAGAAAGATAATCTTTTTCATATTTACATAATTCACCAATAATTTCACCAACAGATTCACCATCAGAATTTACTATTTCTTTTGTAAACCCATTATCATTTTTGAAGCTTATTAGATATACTCTTTTTTTTATATTACCTAAATAATGTGTCCTTGCTATTACTTCTTGACCTGTATAGCAGCCTTTCTTATAGCTAACACTTTCAATAATATCAGAATTTAAAACTTGGGGAATATATTTTCCCACATCATCTTCCTTTAGTCTTGTTTGTAGGTTCATCAAATCAATAAGTGACGAATAGTTGATATCTTCATTCGAAGCATCATACTTATACTTATCATTATTGAGAATTAATATCTTACAACCTTCTACTTGAGTGGTTGAAAAATTAAGAATATAGGAATTTTTATTGATTTGTCTTACATTTCTTAAATCTGAGCATTTATAATTGTCTAATATCTTTTTTGCATGACTACCAACAGAAGAGATAATTTTCGCCTCTGTCTCTAGTTCAATCTTTACATCTGCCATTAAAATATATTTAGAGATTTGGTCTATAAAAAGTTTTGTAAGCTCTTTGCATATTAGCAAGTAGATAGTGTTGTCTATTTGAATAACTTGAAGCTGTGCAATGACTTTACCTTGTGGAGTACAATAGCAAGCTAAGAAATATTGATTCGTTGATAAGTTATCAAGATTATTAGTTAATTGCCCTTGAAGAAACGATTTATTGTCTTTTCCGCTTACACTAATCACAGATAGAGATGAATCTGGATTAAATCCATTACAATTTGTGATTATATTATTGATTAAATTACTCATATAAACTATTGATTATTATAATTATAATGTATTTCTTCTGCTGCAAATTACTATCATTAGTATATCCTAATAAATTACTATTTATTTTAAAAATATTTTCATATAATATCTGCAAGGAATTTTAGGGATAAGTATGGAAAATAAGGCTAAAAAAAGTAAGCTTATAATCCCAAGCAATAAAAAAAATAAACCAAAAGAGATTGGTGGCAGAAAGGGTCTCGATCCTACTCGTTATGGCGATTGGGAAAAGAACGGTCGTTGTATAGATTTTTGATTATGAATACTACAAAAAGACCATTGTCGCCTCATTTGCAGATTTATAAGCCTCAATTAACTTCTGTGTTATCAATTACACACAGATTAACTGGCTTTGGCTTGAGTATAGTTATTTTACTTTCACCATTATTACTATTTCTATTAACTAATTCTAAAGAATCACACCTAATGGCTATTTCCTTTTTAAAAAATTCTTTTGTTAAACTAATTCTTTCTCTAGCTCTATTTGCAATCCTCTATCATTTGTTCAATGGCATTAGGCATTTAGCATGGGATGCAGGTTATGGGCTAGAACTTAAAAATAGTTATATGTCAGGATATGCAGTTCTTATACTATCTAGTGTAATAACTTTTAGCTTGTTACTGATCACAGGAGCATTTTGATGTCAGTTAAGCACTGGAAACTTCAACGTATTAGTGCTTTAGCACTTATTCCTATTGTGCTAGTTACATTGATATATATTATCAACTTAACTTCTATTAGCTATGATACACTTATTACTGACCTTGGTTCTTTTACTGGATTTATTATTGGTACTTTTTTCTTTGGGTTTATAATTTTCCACAGCTCTTTAGGCTTGGAGGTGATAATAGAGGATTACGTTCATAATGAAAATATGCAAAGAAACATAGTTTCTTTATCCAAACTTTTTCATATAACTTCATTCTTTATAACAGTAACTATATTAGCGAGTATATAAATGGATTTATTAAAACACGAACATGATGTATTGGTAGTTGGAGCAGGAGGTTCAGGACTACGCGCTTCAATGGGACTCTCCCAGTCAGAGTTATCTGTCGCATGTATATCAAAAGTTTTTCCTACGAGAAGCCACACTGTAGCCGCACAAGGAGGTATCAGCGGAGCTTTAGGTAACATGGGTGAGGATGATTGGAGATGGCATATGTATGACACGGTTAAAGGCTCCGATTGGTTAGGAGATCAAGATTCAATAGAATACATGTGTAAGAATGCAGTTGATTCTATTCTTGAACTTGAACATTACGGGGTGCCTTTTTCTAGAACTGAAGAAGGAAAAATATACCAAAGACCCTTTGGCGGTATGACTACAGAATACGGCAAAGGTATAGCTCAACGTACATGTGCTGCTGCGGATAGAACAGGCCATGCTATTTTACATACTCTTTATACTCAATCTCTAAAAAATGATGTAGATTTTTACATAGAGTATTTTGTAATTGATTTGTTATTTGAGGATAATAAATGCGTTGGAGTGCTTGCATGGTGCTTAGATGATGGATCACTCCACTTATTTAGATCTCACCTTGTTATTTTAGCTACAGGTGGATATGGGAGAGCATATTTGTCATCTACTTCAGCACATACTTGCACAGGTGATGGAAATGGAATGATATTAAGAGCTAACCTACCACTGCAAGATATGGAGTTTATACAGTTTCATCCTACTGGAATTTATGGCGCTGGTTGCTTAATTACAGAAGGCGCTCGAGGCGAGGGTGGGTATCTTACAAATTCTGAGGGCGAGAGATTTATGCCTAAATACGCTCCTAATGCAAAAGATTTAGCTTCACGCGATGTCGTAAGTAGAGCAATTCAAATAGAAGTAAATGAAGGTAGAGGAGTAGGATCAGAAAAAGATCACGCAAACTTGCATCTTGAACACTTAGATGCACGTATTATCAATGAAAAATTACCTGGTATTGCAGAAACTGCCCAGATATTTGCAGGTGTAGACGTAACTAAAGATCCAATTCCTGTAATACCTACAGTTCATTACAATATGGGTGGTACACCCACTAATTACCATACAGAAGTGCTATCGACTGATAATAATGTTGTCAACGGATTGATGGCTGTTGGTGAAGGGGCATGCGTGTCTGTTCATGGCGCAAATCGCCTAGGCTCAAATTCTTTGCTTGATCTTATTGTTTTTGGAAGATCAGCTGCTGACAGAGCTATAGAAGTTCTAAAAGATAAACCTAGCTCGCATCCTGAACTCAAAGAATCTACTATTGATAAGATTATTACTAGATTTAATTCTATCAAGCAATCTGGTGGTGACATTAATCCATCCGAAATTAGAGAGTCTATGCAAAGAACAATGCAGAGATATGCTCCTGTTTATAGGGATGAGAAAACACTGAACGAAGGCATAAAGTTAATGAAGAATCTTTTCTCGGACTTTAATAACATCAAACTGACTGACACATCTCTAATATGGAATACAGATCTAGCAGAAACTCTAGAACTTCATAACTTATTGTATCAATCTTTAGCAACTTTATATTCCGCTGCAGCTCGAACAGAAAGCCGAGGAAGTCATGCTAGAGACGACTATCCAGAACGCGATGATAAAAACTGGTTAAAACATACTTTGGTGTGTATTGATGAGAGTGGTAACTCAAAGTATGCATATAAAGATGTACAAATGAATACATTGACAGATGATATGGAAACTGTTGCACTAAAGGCGAGGACATATTAATGGCAAAATTTACATTACCAATAAATTCAATAGTAAAAAAAGGAAACACTTATTCTGATGTAAATAAATCAGATAATATGGTTACGGTTGAAATATACAGATATAATCCAGATACATCTAAAAACCCATACACCGATACATATTTGTTAAATAAGAATAATTTTGGACCAATGGCCCTAGATATTCTTATATATATTAAAAGTAAAATAGATCCTTCGCTTACTTTTAGACGTTCGTGTAGAGAAGGCATTTGCGGTTCTTGTTCTATGAATATTAACGGCACTAATAACCTTGCCTGCATTACAGATATTTCGTCTGAAAGTAAATTAAAAATTTATCCATTGCCTCATATGCCCGTAATAAAAGATTTAGTTCCAGACTTAACTAATTTTTATGCACAGTATAAGTCAATAAAACCATGGCTTATTACCGATAAAAAACCTGAAAAAGAACATATTCAGTCCCAAGAAGATAGAAGTAAATTAGATGGTTTAGTTGAATGCGTTTTATGTGCATGTTGCTCAACAAGTTGTCCTAGCTATTGGTGGAACTCAGATAAATATTTAGGTCCTGCATCTTTAATGCATGCCTATAGATGGATAATAGATAGTCGTGATTCAGCAAAAGAGGAGAGACTGTCAAATTTAGCTGACTCATTTAAATTATATAGATGTCACACAATTATGAATTGTACAAAAACCTGTCCTAAAAACTTAAATCCGGCAAAAGCAATTTCTGAAATCAAGAAAATGCTTGTGTAGCAATAAATGTATCAAAATAAACTACGCTGGAAATGTCGAAAAGGGATAAGAGAGCTTGATATTTTACTAGAGGAATTCCTAGAGTTAGAATTTGAGACCTTATCTAAACAAAATAAAATTTACTTTGAAGAATTATTAGATTTTGATACTTATGATTTATTAAATGCCATTTTTGGGAAGTATACATACGACAATAAATATACTACATTAATTAATAAACTTTCAAATTTATCTTCGAATAATAAAAAATGAATAATATACGACTAGGTGTAAATATTGATCATATTGCGACAATCAAAACTAATAGAAAAACAGAATATCCTTCACTAATAGACGCTGTTAAAATTATCCAAGATTCTGGAGCTGATTTAATTACCATTCATCTAAGAGAAGATCGTAGGCATATCCAAGATTCAGACGTTTTTGATATTAGAGCACATGCTAAAGAGTTAAATCTAGAAATGGCGCTTACAAATGAAATGGTTAGCATTTGTATAGAAGCACAACCTGATTATTGCTGTATTGTACCTGAAAATAGAGAAGAGCTTACAACTGAAGGTGGACTAGACCTAATTAGTATGAGTGAAGATAAATTTAAATTTTTATCTTCCACAATATCTAAAGTTCAAAAAAATAATACCAAAGTATCATTATTCCTTGATCCAGATGAAGAGCAAATCAACAAGGCAATAAAATCTGGAGCGTCTTGTGTGGAACTTCATACTGGCAAATATGCAGAACTATTTTCAACTCAAAATAAAGATAAAGAACTTACGAGGATTAAGTACATTGCGGAGTACGCATCAAAAATGAATCTACATGTTCATGCAGGACATGGCCTTAATCTATTAAATCTGCCAGAAATATGTAAAATTAGTCATATTGAAGAATTAAATATAGGACATGCTATAATCGCAGATTCAATTTTTAGAGGATTGTCACAAACCGTTTTAGATTACAGGAAAATAATAAATAATGATTAAAGGTATAGGTGTAGATATAATTGATAATGATAGATTTAATATTTTGCTAAAGAAGTATAAAAATAAAATTGTAAAAAAAATACTATCAAAATCTGAAATCATTGAATTTGAAAAAACAAAGAATAGACCTGCATTTCTGTCTAAAAGATTTGCTGCAAAGGAAGCGCTATCAAAAGCTCTTGGATGTGGGTTATACAGGTCTGGATTATATCCTTCGCGGATATCAATCAAGCATGATAAATACGGCAAACCATATCTTTCTCTACATGACACTTTATTGTCATTGATACCAATGGGTTCAATTAATATACAACTGTCATTGTCTGACTCTAATAATCAAACTGTTGCATTTGTAACAATAGAAGAATGAATGAGATAGAAAAATTAATCGGAAACACGCCTTTATTATTAGTTGATAAAATAGGGACTAATAAGATATATGGTAAATTAGAGGGGAATAATCCTGCTGGCTCTATCAAAGATCGGCCAGCGATGAAAATGATAAAAGATGCTGAAGAAAGCAACCTTATAAAAAAAGGAGACACTCTGATAGAGGCTACAAGCGGGAATACAGGGATTGCCTTAGCAATGGCTGCATCTATACGTGGCTTTAAGATGAAATTAATTATGCCAGAAACAGCATCACTGGAGAGAGTTAAGACTATGGAAGCTTATGGCGCCGAAGTGATACTTGTCAGTAAAGATCAGGATATGGAAGGAGCAAGGGATCTAGCTTTAAGAATGCAAAAAAACGGTGAAGGACACGTCCTAGATCAATTTTCAAACTCTTCAAATTTTATGGCTCACTATGAATCAACCGGGCCTGAAATATGGAAACAAACAGATGAAAAGGTAACGCACTTTATTTCGGCTATGGGCACTACAGGAACAATTACAGGAGTATCGAGATTTCTTAAGGAGAAGAATGTAAACATTCAAATTATTGGAGTACAACCTAAAGATAATTCTAGAATACCTGGTATTCGTAGATGGAAAAAAGGATACACACCAAAAATTTTTGAAAATGCTATTGTTGATGAAATAATTGATATTAGTCAGTCGGATGCAGAAATATCTATGACTAGTCTTGCCAAAGAGTATGGAATATTTGTTGGTATGTCATCAGGAGCAAATATTCACATTGCCAGGAAGTATGCACAACATGGAGAAAATAAATCCATTGTTACTATTTTGTGTGATAGAGGCGATAGATATATATCTAAACTTTAATTTAAATTGATAGTCAGGTTATCACCAGCTGTCAGGTATCTCTTGTTTTTTAATTTATTATCCTCAATTAATTTATTTTTTTTAACACCAAAGCCTCGTATAATTTGGTCATATCTATCACCAGTATTAACCACATAACGAAGATTGTATTTAGACTTTATTTTTGTCAGTATGGGCCCTTTAAGTTTTATTTTAACCAATGAGTTAACATTAAGTTTAGTTTTCTTATTTGCATTATTCCATTCTAATAATTTCTTTAGTGGAACATCATATTTCTTAGCTACACGATACCAATTATCATATCTTCTAACAATATGATTGTAGGTTATATAGTCAGAATTAATAAAATATTTTTTCCCATTAATAATAATAGATTCTTTACTTATATTAGTAACTTCAGAAGGTATTTTAATTTTTTGATTAATATATATTAAATCACCCTTTATATTATTACCTTTTTTTAGTGCAGCGATTTTAACATTATATATTCTAGAAATTTTATATAAACTATCGCCTTTGACTACTTTGTGTACTTTATTTGTATAAATAGATTTTGTTACCTTGTTGTACCTCTGTTTAAAGGATTTTGCTGCTTTATTTGGGAGTAATAAAACATTTTGTTGTGATGGATCAATAATCCAAGTACTGAATCCTGGATTTAGAGTCATGAGTTCATTTTGATTAATACCTGTTATAACTGATAACGTATAAAAATCAATGACGTCATAAAACTTAACATATTTGGTAACAGCTTTATTTTTTATTTTTGGTAAATTAAATCCATATTTAGAGGGATTATATATTATTTTTGCTAATGCTAGCAGTCTAGGAACATACAATTCAGTTTCCCTTGGTAGATTTAAATCCCAATATGTAGGAGAGGTGAAAAGATTGTTTGCTCTACCAATAGCTTTACCCACATTTCCTGCACCAGTATTATAAGATGCTATAGCCAAAAGCCAGTTGCCTTTAAAATGCCTGTGCATGTCGCCAAGAAAGTAGCTTGCTGCTTTTGTCGACTCAAGGACATCTCTTCTACCATCATATAACCAATTCATTTTTAATCCATACTCTCTAGCAGTAGGAGGAATAAATTGCCAAATTCCAGCAGCTCTTGAAGATGAATATGCATAGGGTTGAAAACCACTTTCTACCATTGGTAATAAAGCAAGCTCTAGTGGAAGGTTCCTTGATTCTAGATGACCTAATATGTGATAGAGATATGGTTTTGATCGCTCAATTGACCTATATACAAAATCTTTATTATTCATCATCCACTTAAGTTCTTTGGAAATCCTTGAGGAATTAATATTTGTAAAGCAAAATCCCGATTTCATCCTTTTCCATACATCAGAAAAGTTTTTGCCTTGAAGAGTCCTTGTTTCACAGGTACTTTTTCCTAAATATTCGTTTCCATGAAGGTTATTATTTACCAGTGTGCCTATAGAAGTTTGTTGACAGCTCATCAACAAAAATGGAATTACAAGAAATATTAATAATTTTGTTTTGTTCACTACATACAATTTATCATATGGTATTATTTAATACTAGCAACATGATTTTACAAGATAGTAATACAACTAAAATTGAACTTAAAAAATGGTATAAGTCGTCATCAGGTATATATTTTAAAAAAATACTTATCAATGAGCTTGATGAAATAAGAGATTTGTATGTTGGCAATCATACACTATTTTGTGGGTCACCTGAATATAAAAGAGTTTTTCATAAAAACAAAAAGTCTACTTTTTTTAGTTTAGATGAAGATATTCTTATAAGTAGTTCAAATTTATCTAAAAAATTACCTTTTGAAGATAATTCACATGATGTGATTATTCTATCTCACGGATTAGAATATACACAAAATCCTTATCTTCTCATGAGAGAGATTGATCGAATTGCTACAGATGATGCAACTATCATTGTCCTAGGTTTCAACAAATTTAGCATATGGTCGTTTTTTAAAATTTTTCTTTCTGACGCACCTTGGAATATTAATTTTCTATCTCCATATGTTATTAAAGAGTGGTTCAGTATTCTTGAATATAAATCAAACTATAATAAAACATTTGGGTTTTTCCCTTACTTGGGCAAAAATATAACTAGTTTTATGGAGAATTTTAAGTTTTTACATAAAATTTTACGTAATAAGTTTGGGGGTGTTTTTATAATGTCATATAAGAAAAAAGTGATACCATTAACACCACAAAAAATAATATTCAATAAAGAATATAAAATCTCACACTTAGTAAAAAACTAAATGAAAACTCTAATTTATACTGATGGCGCATGCAGTGGAAATCCTGGGCCTGGCGGCTGGGGCGTGGTTATAATCAAGAACCAGGAAATAAGTACTTTTTCCGGAAATGAGAGTTCTACAACAAATAACCGTATGGAATTGACTGCGGCTATTAAAGGCATAGACAAATCATCAAAAGACACAGGCAAACCTTTAGAAATGACAATTTTTACGGATTCGAACTATTTAAGACAGGGTATAACAGAATGGATAATTTCGTGGAAAAAGAATAATTGGGTAAACAGTTCAAAAAAACCTGTTGCTAATAAAGATTTATGGATAATACTAGACTCATTTAATTCTTATCATAAAATTGAATGGAGATGGGTCAAAGCGCATCAAAATGACACCTCGTCTGATACAATTTATAACAACATGGCAGATAAACTAGCAACAGAGGCTATTAACAAATGAGACTGATTGTATTAGATACTGAAACCACTGGACTAGATCCAGATGATGGCCACAAGATTATTGAAATTGGATGTGTTGAAATAATTAACAGGGAAGTGACACAAAATGTTTTTCACAGGTATATCAACCCCAATAGAGAAATAGATGCAGAAGCATCAAAAATTCATGGTATGACATTATCTAATCTTAAAGATAAACCTATTTTTGAAGAAATCTATAAAGAGTTTAGTGATTATATTTCAGACTCACCAGTTATCATTCACAATGCACCGTTTGATGTGGGTTTTATAAAAAAAGAAATTATTAATATATATAACAATAACTTATCATTTGATAATCAAATTATCGATAGCCTAAAGCTTGCGAGAAGCATTGCTCCAGGTAAAAGGAATTCTTTAGATGCATTATGCGAGAGATATAAAGTTGATAACTCAGATCGAAATTTTCACGGAGCATTATTAGATGCTAAACTGCTTGCCTATGTGTATTTAAAAATGACTATTGGCCAAAATAACTTCTCTAACTTGAAAGTTGCAGAAGAAGTTGTTCAAGAAGATACTACATTAACAGATCATAATTTTAGAGTTATACAAGCATCAAAAGAAGAAACAATGTTACATAAAAATTACTTTAAGAAGAATTAATACTTTTATTCAGTCTGCTTTTTTGTCTTTTCCAATCTCGTTCTTTATCTTCTTCTCGTTTATCATGCAATTTTTTTCCTTTCGCTAATGCTATCTCTATCTTTATTAATCCGTTTTTGGAATAAATTTTAAGTGGAACTATAGTTGAACCTTTTTGATTAATCTGACCTTGAAGCATACTAATTTCTCTCCTATTAAGGAGAAGTTTTCTTGATTGGGTCGGGTTTTGTATTGAAACAGTATCTTTAGTAGATATCGGTTTAATGTGAGAATTTTTTAGATATACCTCGCCTTTATCAATTGTAATATAGCTTTCAGATAGTTGTCCATTGCCATTTTTTAAGCTTTTCACCTCCCAGCCATCAAGCACTAAACCTGCCTCTAGTTTTTTTATAAAACTATATTTAAAGTTGGCTTTCTTGTTATTGCATAAGACATTCATAAAATTAATTCTTTAGGTATAATAGTATTGTAACACAGCAGGAGAAGAATAATTTCCAATAAGAGACTCTCAATTCATGGCCAATGGTCATCCAAACTACTATTTATTTTTGCTGCTACAGGCTCTGCTGTAGGATTAGGTAATATTTGGAAATTTCCATGGATGACTGCAGAAAGTGGGGGAGGAGCTTTTGTGTTAATTTATATTTTGAGCGTACTTGTGCTCGCGTTACCAATTATGTGCGCTGAGATCCTTATTGGACGACGTGGTAAACAAAACCCTGTTTATACTCTGAGAAGCTTATCAAGTGAAGCTAAATATTATTATAAGAGCCAACCGGATGCCAAATTAAATAGAACAATAACAGTAAAAAAAGAGTTCCAAAACGCTGAAATCTTCAGTAACTGGGAGCTTGTTGGTTGGATGGGAATTTTAGCCGGTATACTAATATTGTCATTTTATAGCGTCATAGCAGGCTGGACTATATCCTATATTTTCAAGTCACTCGCTGGTTCTTTTATCATGATAACTGCAGAAGGCTCTTCAATGAAGTTTGAGACGTTTGTGTCTGACCCTGAAAAACTAATACTTTGGCATACTATATTCATGGTACTAACATGCGTCATAGTATCAAGAGGAATAAAAAGTGGTATTGAAGCAGCTATTAAATATCTCATACCCGGTCTTTTTATTTTGCTGATTGGCCTAGCAATTTATTCATCTACACTACATGGTTACTCTGAGGCTATGAGATATTTCTTTATAGCTGATTTTGATAAAATTAATGGCACAGTAATATTATCAGCTATGAGTATGGCATTCTTCTCATTAAGTATCGGCATGGGCTCGCTAATGGTCTATGGTTCGTACTTGTCAGATGATGCATCAATTTTTCAGGTAGGTTCTGCAGTTGCTTTCGCAGACACATTAGTTGCAATATTAGCTGGAATGATAATATTTCCAATTGTTTTTACATATAACCTAGACCCAAGTTCAGCAGGTCCTGGATTAATTTTTCAAACGTTACCTATTGCATTTGGAGCTATGGACTTTGGTGTTTATATATCTACAGCATTTTTTATATTACTATTTTTTGCTGCTATTACGTCTTCGATATCTCTTATTGAACCTGCCGTTACTTTTGTAGTTGAAAAGTTTTCAATTTCAAGAGTACAAGCAACTAATATTCTAGGATTTATAACATGGCTATTTGGAATCGCTACAGTATTATCATTTAACTTTTGGTCAGAATTTAAATTCTTTGGTATGACAATATTTGATAACATCGATTTCTTAACATCTAAAATAATGTTGCCATTGGGAGGATTATTAATGGCACTATTTATTGGATATGTAATGAATAAAAAAATAGTTATAAGCGAACTTAAATCAAAATCTGTATTAACTTCTTTATGGTTCTTAATTATTAAAGTTCTTTCACCATTACTTTTGATAACAATCTTTGTTCAAGGCTTGATTACATAATGAATAAAATATATAAAGAAGAAAACATAAATGTTAATTTACCTATTATATTTAATTTGATCAACGATGTTGAAAATTATCCGTCTTTTTTGCCATGGTGTATCAATACTGAAGTAAATAGAGAGACATCTGATCGTATGGTTGGTAAAATATATATATCTAAAAATTTTATTAAATGGGATTTTACAACTAAAAATAAAATAGTAGAAGAAAAATCAATAGAATTATCATTGGTTGATGGTCCCTTCAAAAACTTGGATGGAAAATGGAGTTTTACAAAAATTGATGAAAATAATACAAGAGTTTCTCTAGAAATTAATTATGAATTTAAAAATAGCCTAATTGAGATATCTATAGAACCTATTTTTACATCTATAATGAACTCAATTCTTCAATCTTTTATAGACCAGGCATTTAGAATTAAATATGATGATTAGAATAGCTGTAGTAGATGCAGTAAAAATGACGGATGTTAGGTTTACAGTACCCGAAGGTTTAGATTTATTCACATTCTTGAGCGAATATATGCACTATACTGATGCGGACATGAGAAAACATAACATTGGTGTATTTGGTAAAATTAAAAAATATTCTTATAAGTTATGCGATAATGATAGAATAGAAATATATGAGAAAATAACAGCAAACCCAAAAATTAAGAGAAAATTGAGAGCAAAGTATGAGTAATAATAAAAGAAATATAGATGTTTTAAAAGAGGCTGGCCTTAAAGTTACTCATTCAAGATGTAAGATTTTAGAGATATTTCAATCTCTCCCTGATAAACATTTCACTGCTGATGAAATCAAACTCAAGCTTGCTGACAAGGGTGAAACTATAGGGCTAGCTACCATTTATAGAGTGTTAACTCAATTAGAGATGGCTGAGCTTATCCAAAAAAATAATTTTTCAGATTCACAATCAGCTTATGAAATAAAAAAATCACATCATGACCATTTGATATGCACTAAATGTGGAAAAATAATTGAGTTTGTTAATGATGACCTAGAAAAATTGCAAGAGCTTATTTCAAAAAAATATGACTTTAAACTCGAATCGCACGTCATGACGCTTTTTGGCAATTGTAACAAGCCTGGTTGCAAAGATAATAAAGGAAAATAATCTGATTAAGATTTTATTTCATATCTAAGTTTCTTAGAAAGTGCATTAAAATAATCATAATCGCATGGATGCACTATTTTAAGCTGCTTTGATGATTTTTTAATTTTTATTTCACTAGGGTTCTCAACTGTTAAGTTATTATACCCATCAAATGTTACTTGTGAGTTTTCAATAGACTTTTTATTTATTTTTATTATAACTGAATCATTATTATTAATTATAATTGATCTTTGTCCATATGAATGTGGTGATACAGGGACAATACATATTACATTTGACTGAGGGCTTACAATTGGACAACCGTTAGACATAGCATATGCAGTAGATCCTGTAGGTGATGCGATTATAATTCCATCTGATCGCTGTTTATTAATTAAATTTTCATTAACATAAACGTCCATTTCAATCATTCTTAATTTACCAAAGTTATTTATTACAATATCGTTTACTGCAATAGATTTATAATCTCTTTTTTCTGTGCTTACATATCCTGAAAGTAATGTCCTTTTGTCTATAATATAATTTCCATTTAGAATCTCTGATATTTTTGATTGGAAATCTTTTTTATCTAAATCAGCAAGAAATCCCAATCGACCATAATTAATGCCAAGAATAGGTAGTGATTTTTTAAAAGCAAATTTAGAAGCTGATATGAAAACACCATCCCCACCAATTGATATTATTAGATCAAAATTACTATTAGATATATTTCTCTGCGCAGATTCGAGTTCATATACTTCTACATTTTTAGTTTTTCTAGATAAATAGTTGATTATATTTTTAGTCTCTGATCTTTTTAATATTGAAGAAGCAGTATATATCAATAATTTTTTAAATTTTCTCAAGAATTTCTCCTACCTGTTATCTGTCTTAGAATAGTATTATGATTATATATGAATAAAATACTAGAAAAACTAAAAATAATACAAGAATTATGTATATGCAAAGGGATTTCATTAGGTACGGCTGAATCATGCACGGGCGGAATGATTTCTAACAATATAACTAACTTAACTAACTCCTCTGAATTTTATAAAGGATCTATAATTGCCTACTCTAATGATATTAAAATTGAAATTTTGAGAGTCCCAGAGAGTTTATTAAGGAAACACGGTGCAGTCTCTGAGCAGGTTTGTGAAGCGATGGCATCAGGATTACTTAATATCTTAAAAATAGATGTAGCTATTGCCATCACCGGGTTAATGGAGGCTAACGATGAGCTATCATCAAAAAATGAGCAAGCATTTGTCACGATTAAATCTCATGATGCAGTATTATCAGCTAAAATAGAGCTAGGACATGAGAGGTTGGTAAACAAGGAAAAAACATCTATTTTCGTCATAAACACTCTTCATGATTTCATTCAGAAAAATTACTTGCTATCATAGATTATTCAACAAATTTTCCTGGGGATAAATATGGACGATAATACACAAAAAGCGCTTGATTCTGCTATTAGTCAAATAGAGAAAGATCATGGAAAGGGAGCATTGATGAAGTTAGGTGCAGGATCTGCCTACCCAGATATAGAGTCAATTTCTACAGGGTCACTAACTCTTGATACTGCTTTGGGTATCGGAGGCCTTCCTAAGGGACGCGTTGTTGAGATATATGGCCCGGAGTCCTCAGGAAAGACAACAATGGCGCTACAAGTTATTGCTGAGGCACAGAAACAAGGAGGTACAGCGGCATTTATTGATGCTGAGCATGCTTTAGATCCTAAGTATGCTGAGAACTTAGGTGTAAACATTGACGAGCTTTTACTATCTCAACCTGATTCCGGAGAACAAGCTTTAGAGATAGCTGATACACTCGTTCGCTCAGGCGCAATATCAGCATTGGTCATTGATTCTGTTGCGGCACTAACCCCAAAGGCAGAAATTGATGGTGACATGGGTGATTCTCATATGGGATTACAAGCTAGGCTTATGTCTCAGGCTCTGAGGAAACTTACAGCAAACATAAAAAAATCCAATACACTTCTCATTTTTATCAATCAAATTCGAATGAAAATTGGTGTTATGTTTGGAAGTCCAGAAACCACAACTGGTGGAAACGCATTAAAGTTCTATTCATCAGTACGAATGGATATACGAAGAATAGGGTCTATAAAACAAGGTGATGAAATTATAGGAAATGAAACTCGAGTGAAGGTGGTGAAAAACAAAGTTGCTCCTCCATTTAAGATTGCAGAGTTTGATATCTATTATGGTGAAGGAGTTTCAAAAGAATCAGAGTTAATTGACCTTGGTGTTAAATATAATATTCTTGATAAAGCTGGCGCATGGTATAGCTATGGGAGTGAGAGAATTGGCCAAGGAAAAGAGAATTCAAGAATTTTTCTTAGAGATAATCCTAATATTGCTAAAGAAATAGAAAATAAAATAATTTCTAATACACAAGGCACAGAAGAGATAGAAGATACTCAAGAGGACGATGTCCAAGAGTCTTAACAGTAATATAACCAAACTTATTACCAAATATCTCAGTATAAGAGAACACTCTAGACTTGAATTAGTAAATAAGCTTAGCGAAAAGGGCTATGATACGAATGATATTCATTTAGCTCTAGAGGAGTTCTCTAATCGAGATATACAGTCGGATGATAGATTTACAGAAGAGTTTGTGAGGTCCAGAATCAAAAAAGGTAAAGGGCCTAGGCTCATTCTAAGTGAATTACTATCAAGAGGAATAAGTGAGAAATTAGCTAATGAACAAATTAGCTTAATTAATAACTCTGTTTGGGAATCAACTGCAAAGTCCGCGCTAATAAAAAAATTAAAGTCATCATATGTGTCAACAGATGATTACGATAAATTATACTCCTTCCTAAATGGTCGTGGCTTTGATCATAAGATGATAAAATATGTTATGAATGTGACTAAAAATGAATGTTAAAAAACTCTTTATAGATTACTTTACAGATAAAGGACACACTGAGATTCAATCTAGCTCTCTAATTCCAAAAAATGATAAATCGTTACTTTTTGTTAATTCTGGAATGGTTCAATTCAAAGATATTTTTCTAGGAAATGAAAAAGCTAAGTACTCAAGAATTGTGACTTGTCAAAAATGTATGAGAGCTGGTGGAAAACATAATGATTTAGATAATATCGGTTTTACAAGGAGACACCACTCATTTTTTGAAATGTTAGGCAATTTTAGTTTTGGAGATTACTTTAAAGAGGAAGCAATAGAGTATGCATGGGATTTTCTCACTAATCATTTGAATCTTGATAAATCTAAACTGTATATCTCTGTTCATGATTCTGACGATGAATCTAGAGATATATGGTTAAAAAAAATTGGAATAAATGAAAAAAAACTCATGATCCTTGGTGATGATGATAATTTTTGGCAAATGGGAGACACGGGTCCATGTGGCCCATGTACAGAAATTTATTATGATTTAGGTTCACAATTAAAAGGGGAGTTGCCTAATAAAGGTGACCCTAAAGATCGGTATGTTGAAATCTGGAACTTAGTATTTACACAATATAATAAAACTAAAGAAGGTGAGTTAGAAAATCTTCCTCAAAAATGTGTAGACACAGGTATGGGGTTAGAGAGAATTCAGTCTATTGTTGAGCATAAAACGGATAATTATGAATCAAGTATCTTTGAAAGCCTTAAAAGTTTCATAGATAAAAAAATAAAAATTACCGATAAAAATTCGCATATTGAAAAAATACTACTAGATCATATTAGAGCATGTTGTCATTTAATAAGCGATAATGTTATCCCTGATAGAGATGGTCGAGGATACGTCCTAAGAAGAATTATAAGACGTTCTTCAAGATTCTTGTATAAGTGCGATATAAAAGAACCATTTTTATTTTCGTGTGCTGATTTGGTGTGTAAAACATCAATAGATTTTCCTGAGCTTAAAGCAAATTTAAAACTTATAACTGAAACTATTAAAACAGAAGAAGTTAACTATCTTAATACACTTGGTAAAGGAATTGATATGATTGATAATCATTTAAAGAAAAAAAAATCCCTAGATGCTGAAATAGTATTCACTCTATATGATACGTATGGTTTTCCATATGAAATCACCGAGGAAATTGCCACAGAACATAATATTAAATTAGATAAGCAAGGATTTGAAAAGCTCATGCAAAAGCAAAAAAATAGAGCAAGAGACGAAAATAGCTTTATAGATAAAGATATAAGTTTCTTAAAAAATATAACCGCAACGCCTTTTTTAGGTTATGAGAAAAATTCTGTTAATAGCATTATTACTCACATCTATTTTAATGATAAAGATGTGAAGTCAATCTCTAATATTCAAGGTCAATTCTTTATCCTTTTAAATCATACTCCCTTTTATCCTGAGGGCGGTGGACAAGTCTCTGATATAGGCACTATATATTCAGACAATTGTCAACTTGATGTGCTTAATGTAGAAAAAATAAATAATATAATAGTGCACAGGGTTTTACTTAATTCGGGAACAGTTACTGTAAATGACAAAGTTACTGCAAAATTTGACGAAACATTTAGAAGAAAGATCAAGTCTAATCATTCATCAACTCACTTGCTTCATCATTATCTAAGAGAAATTCTTGGTGAGCATGTTCAACAAAGAGGTTCCTATGTCTCCAGCACCGGATTTAGATTTGATTTCACACATAATAGGGTTATTACACGTGAAGAGATTAATAAAATTGAACTTGCAATTAACAATGAAATATTAGCTGCATCACCAACGCAAGAAAAAACTATGTCATACGATGATGCAATTAATTCAGGAGCACTTGCATTTTTTGAGGAAAAATATGATGACAAGGTTCGCGTTATAGGAATTGGAGAAAATTCTATTGAATTATGTGGCGGGACACATGTGAAAAATACATCAGAAATAGGAATTTTAAAAATTATAAGCCAATCTAGTGTTGCAAATGGAATTAGAAGGCTAGAATGCATTACTGGATCTTCCGTTCTTAGTTATATGAACGATAGGCTATCTACACTCAATGATATTTGTAAAGAATTTCAAACCACAGATGATAAAATATCGCAAAAAATTATATCTTTTAAAAATGAAACTAATTTAATTAGAAAAAAATATAATCTTTATTCCAAAGATTTTTTATATAACAAATATATAAAGTTCAAAGCAAAAAAGATAAAAAAAGTGATATGTTATACTGAATTTTTGAGTGATCTTGACTCTCGGGAAATTAAACTTCTAGCTGATATTATTAAATCAAATAATGAATCTTCATTATGTTTCTTGATAACTACTCAATCTCGTAATCATCATACTTGTTACATTTCTGTTTCTAAAAATATTATTTCTAGCTATAATGCCAAATCTTTATCTGAGAAAATTAATAATTTATTCAGTGGAAAGGGAGGAGGGAGCGATACGTTCGCAACTTGTATATTAGAGAATTCAAACGAGGGAAAGCTTAAAAAATTTCTTGAAGAGCTAGTTTAATGTCACTTATAGTCAAAAAATTTGGAGGTACGTCTCTTTCATCAGTAGGCAAAATTAAAAATATTGCCAAACATATTGCTGATAATTCTAAAAATAACAGAATTATCGTTGTGTTATCTGCTATGGGTAAAAACAGACCAACTTATATCTTTAGCAAATAAAATATCAAAACATCCAGATCCTCGTGATTATGACCTACTTGTCTCCACTGGAGAACAAGTAAGCATTGCTCTTTTGTCTCTGGCACTAAAGGAACTTGGTGTTGATTGTGTAGCGTACACAGGCTGGCAGGCAGGGATAAAAACATCAAGAAAGCACATGAGTGCAAGAATAAAAGATATTAATACTAGTAAGATTAAAAATGATCTGAAAAAAAAGAAGGTGATTATTATTGCAGGTTTTCAGGGCGTCAATAATGGTTCTATTACGACTTTAGGTCGCGGAGGCTCAGACACTTCTGCTGTTGCTATAGCTGCGTCTTTAAATGCAAGTGAATGTCAAATTTTCACAGATGTACTTGGTGTTTACACTACTGACCCGAGAATATGTGATAATGCTAAAAAAATTGACGTAATGACCTACGAAGAAATGCTTGAGATGTCAGGATTAGGTTCAAAAGTGTTACAATTACGATCAGTTGAATTTGCAAGTAAATATAATGTGCCATTGAGAGTCTTGCATGCTCATGAGAGTGGAACTGGGACATTAATTAAAAAGGAGGAAAAGAGTGTGGAAGATGCGCTTATATCGGGTATAGCCTTTACAAAAGATGAATCTGAAATAATGATTAGAGGTGTAAAGGATTCTCCTGGAATTGCTGCGTCCATATTAGGCCCAATAGGAGATGCAGATATAGAAGTTGATATGATAGTTCAAAATGTTGGATCAGATGGTTTAGCTGATTTTACTTTTACAGTAAGTAGAAAAGATTTTAATAAAGCTATACAAGTAATTGAAAAAAATAAAAAAAATATGAAATATGAGGAAGTTTCAGCAAAAAAAAATATTGTAAAAGTTTCTTTAGTTGGAGTAGGTATGAGATCCCATGCAGGAATAGCAGGTCAGATGTTTAGCTGTTTAGCAAAAAAAAGAATAAATATTAGGATGATTTCAACATCCGAAATAAAAATATCTGTAGTAATTGATCAAAAAAACCTAGAAAACGCAGTAAAGGCGTTACATAATGAATTTAAGCTAGAAAGGAAATAGTCTGGCACTAAAGGAGGGGGGTATCATGCTTATATTAACTAGGCGTGTAGGAGAAGCTTTGATGATAGGAGACGACACTAAAATTGTCGTACTAGGGGTTAAGGGCAGTCAGATTAGATTGGGAATTAACGCACCGAAAGATGTCAAAGTGCACAGAGAAGAGATTTATGAAAAGATTCATGAAGATTCTTCTGAGACTGCTACAAAGTAATCAATAATACAAGGAGAAGTGGCTGAGTGGCTGAAAGCGGCACCCTGCTAAGGTGTTATAGGG
>MDTA01211206.1_pt1 | contig 21682 bp, 16 predicted proteins | sample 811151 | NCBI WGS metagenome assembly MDTA01 (sample SAMN05326648, study PRJNA326480) | marine metagenome | isolation source: seawater | place: Indian Ocean: South | collected 2010 | reverse complement strand
GGGACACCCTTACCCGGAACCGTGGGAAGAACGGGTATTTCCTGCGTCGCTACTCTGATGGAAAGTGGCAGTTGGCCCAGTGGGATTCGGACCTTACGTTTGGGAGTACCTCGTCTGAGTTTATCGGGAACCTTTCGGGGGTCCGGAATTTCTTCTACAAGCCCTATGTCCGGCAACGGCTCAACTACTACATCGGGGAGCTCGCGGATAAGTATACTGCGGGCTCGGGTCGATTGAGTACCTGGCTCAGTCTTGAAGAGGCAGCTTCCAACTCCTACTCGGCAAATATTTCTACCTACAACAACTTCAATAACAGCCGGGCAAATTATGCGAGGAGCAACGCCATTGGGTCGAATGCCCTGAACATGGATTTTAACGTGACGTCGGGTGGCGGCGGGACAATCAGGACCAGCGGGCAGACCCTCTCATTGCGGGGGACAAGCCCCTACAATGTGTTTTCGGTGGAAGTTCTTGGCCACCCGGAGGCCGAATGGGTTTTCAATTCGGAAACGAGCTGGTCGCTCAATGGAATCCAGCTCAAGCAGGGCCTCACGACCCTTACGGTGCAGGGGCTCGATCGCGATGGGAATGTAGTGCATAGCGATACGGTCAATGTGAACAAGTCCGGGAATGCTCACCCTGTCGTAGACCTGGATTCCAAGCCGGACTCCTTCAATATGTCAGTAGCTGACGTTCTCGAGCTGGATGCATCCGGTAGCTATGACCCTGAAGGAAGTGACCTGAGCTTTACATGGAGCGTAAATCCTTCCGCCGGGGTGACGTTATCAAATCCTACCGTGGATACAGCCGAGGTGATCTTTGGTGCTCCTGGGTTATACACAATCACGGTAACAGCTTCCGATAATTCGGGGGAGAGCCATTCGGAAGCTCGAGAGGTTTCCGTCTACTCTGATTCCGGATGGAGCTCCTTTACCGGGAAACTACTTGAGAGCTGGTGGGCTGGGGAGAATGTCGATGTGCGTCATGACTACAGTGAGAATTCCTGGTATTCCCTCGATGATCGGCCAGGGAACCTGGTCATCAAGCTGGGTGACATGGAGGCCAGTCCGCTGACTGGATCGAACCCCTCTCACCCCATCATCTGGAGGGAGGTTCCTGACGATGCGGATTTCGTAATGCAGACGGACATGACACTTGATTCGGTTCAGCGTGGGGATTTCATGGCTGGTCTCATCCTTGAACTGCAGGAAGGAGCGGTCTCCACCCGGTATGTCTTTGGAATGGAGGATGGAAATGCCCTGCGGGTCAAACGCTCCAGCGGGGGAACCTATACCCAGCTCTACAACCGGAGCTATTCCGGCGGAACAGCAGTAATTCGAATCCGGCGCGAGGGAAGAAACCTGCGCTTTGAACGCCGTCTGGAACCGGGGATCTGGACCACGATTTATTCACGGGCGATACCGGTAGCCGCGACTGCGGGCCGGGCGGGACTTTTTGCGGCCAATGATACCGCCCGGGCATCCCGTTTCAGGTTTGACTATGCCATGGTAATTGATCCGTCTGTCTCCAGTCAGGCAGTGGATCATCTCAGGATTACGGAGCTAATGTATGAGCCGGTAGAGGGGAACGCATTGGAGTTCATCGAACTGGTCAATACCGGGAATGTTCCCCTGGAACTCGATGGGATCAGGTTTGATGGAGGCGACCCCTTTGACGCCTTTACGTTCACGTCTCAGACCCTGGGACCTGAAGAGCATGCCGTGGTGGTAGCGGATATAGAGGCTTTCCGGGCGCAGTATGGAAATACAGTCCGGATTGCAGGCGAGTGGTCCGGGGGGGCACTCTCCAACAATGGGGAAAACATCGTTCTGCGTGATGATTCCGGTAATATCATTCATGACTTTGAGTACGATACGGTAGAGCCCTGGCCCGTCACTCCTGCCGGGGAGGGTCCATCTCTCGAGGTGATTGATACCGAGGGTGATTACAATGATCCGGCCAACTGGCGGGCTAGTGCGGTGGCGGGAGGAACCCCGGGAGCGGGAGTGCTCCTTGATTCAGATGGGGATGGGTTGAATGACACCGATGAAGCACTCGCGGGAACAGACCCTCTGAACCCTGATACTGACTCCGACGGATCTCTGGATGGAGCGGAGGCCGAGGCGGGGACAGATCCGCTCGATGGCACGTCCCTCTTCAGGATCACGAGGCTGGTCAAGGACCCAGTTACCGGGTTCGTCACGGTGACGTGGAGCAGTGTCCCGGGCAGAAGTTACGCCCTGGAATACAGTTCAGATATGATCAACTGGCAGGAAGCATCCTCAGGGATCAGGGCCGTGGGCCCGGGAACCTCTCAGCTGGACCCTCGAGCGATCGGGGAGGGTCAGCGGTTCTATCGTGTTTACGTGGAGGGGAGTGAGTAAGCGTCAGGATCGTTCTTCCCATCTGGCAATTACCGGTGACCCTACTTCGATGCCGTTTTGTTCGGCGAAGTCATCTCCATTGATAGCGAGTTCAAGGAGGTCGCTTGAGCCCATGATGGCAAGGGGCTTTCCGGGGGTTGCATCCGTGTAGCAATGCCGGAGCGGGGCGGAACGCCCCCCACAACTCACGGTGACCGTGTCGCCCTCCAGTAAGCCGGCAGGAAAGGCACCGGAAGGAAGGTTGGAAATGGCGTTGCCAAAACGGTCGATGTATACCACTTCACCCCGGACCTCATGATCACCGGTCGAGAGTTCGGGCCAGGGCAGGCGGACAAAGTCGTCCGTTGGATCCCCAGCATCTTCAAAGCGCTCTCCTGCGGCGAGGTGGGCGGCGACCGGTGCGAAGATGTCACGCCCGTGGAAGGTGTGACTGATAGGATTGAGTAACCAGCTGTCGTTGTTGATAACCCTTATTTCTTCGATCTGCTCTTCCCTGACGGCCCAGGAAAGCACCCCGTTATCAGGTCCGATGAAGATAGCTCGCTGGGTGCGCAGGGTGATAGCCCTTCGACTGCTGCCCACCCCCGGGTCGACCACGGCGACATGAATCGTCCCGGGGGGAAAATAGGGCGAGGAAGCGGAGAGGGCAAAGGCTCCGTCGACCAGGTCGCCCGGAGGAACCTTGTGGGTGATGTCAATAATGCGGGTAGCCGGAGCAATCCCCGAGATAACCCCTTTCATCGTTCCCACAAACCAGTCGCTGGTTCCGAAATCCGTGGTGAGGGTAATCAGCATCTGTTTATCCAATCAGAGGGAAAGAGGGAAGGCCGGAGGCAGGCTGCCCGGACGAAGATTTCAGGGGGCCTCTGGATTAGGGGGCGCCTTGGGGCCCCCCAGTAGTTCAACCATGGCCCGACCCATTCCTTCTCCGATCAACCAATAGGTTTCGGCATTACAGCACCAGTGGTATCGGATTGGCCTGGGAGAGACTGACCCGTCACGGAAGAATCCCCGGGTCTCCACATAGCGGGTGTTGTTCCTGAATTCGTCATACGTAGTAACGGCATGCTGCGCCTTCATGATCATGAGTCTGCGGTCGACTGTCTGCCCCCATCCGCCAAACCCGCTCCCCGCTATCACGAAAGGCAGGCTGGGAGATTCCAGGGCCTTGCGAACATCGCGGATGAAGTGAGCCAGGTTCTCCTCGTATTCAAGAGAGTCGGGTTTGCTACAGCCATCATTCCAGCCCTGGTGCCAGCCGAAACCTTCAATTCGAGGGCTATGGCCAGCGAGCTCGGGAAACTCCGTGGCGAGGTTCTCAACACGATTTTTGACGCTCAGGATGAGGTGGTCGTAGAGATCTCCGACCCCCTTTCCCCGTTGCTTTCCACTGCGGTGGGGTCCGGCACCCGGTGGGCGCCAGGGGCCAGCGAGGCTTGTTCCTCCGGGGCCGAACTTGAGGAGGAGAACGGGGTCATCAAGGTAGTCGCCAACCACCCATCCGAAACCGAGTTCGGGGCCAATAGCTCCCTTGGCGGCCCAGTTCCCTACTCCGAGCCTGCCCCTGCGCTCGAGCCACGTAATCCATACATCTTCTCTGGTAATCCAAGTTCCGTCATTATGCAGGTGTCTATAGCGTGCGGCGGAGGCAGGGTCCCGGGCCAAGGTTTCAAGGGTTCCTTTCTGTTTGCCAGCAATCCGGCCGTGACCTTCCATGTTTGATTGTCCAGCGAGGATGAAGATCCTGACAACCTTGTCTCCGGCAAGCCCGGCAGAAGGGAGAACCAGAAAGGTGCAGGCGAGTATCAGGCTGAGGAGATGTATCATGTCAGTTGAGTCTTGTTGGTGAATTTGAGCAGAGTTGAGCGTTACTTTACCGCCTGAAATTTCTCAAAATAGCGGCGAATTGAATTCGGGTAATGCTCTTTGAGGGCTTGCTGACAGGAGCGCTGGTTCCGGATCTGCAGGGGGTCGAGCGGATTATCTGAAAAGTCGTTCCATCCCATGAAGTAAAGCGTTTCCGGAACGCCTGCGAGCCAGAGCTTGGTAGCCTTGAAGTTGGCCTTCACTCCATCGGCGACCAGCGCCAGGCCAATGCCGGATTTTCCGGGCCAACGGGTGCTGAGCAGGGCTTCTCCGGGGTGTTCGTCGAGGACGGAGTAACCGGCCAGTCCCTTGAAGTATCGTGGCTCCAGACCCAGGGCATGAAGAACGCTGGGCATGATATCCATGTGCGAGACGAGTTCCTGACGAGGTTGGTTCCGCACCCACTCCGGCCACCGGATCATGATGGGAACTTCAACCTGTTCCCGTCTGAGGCTTGAACAGTGGAACCACGATCCGTTTTCCTGGAATTCCTCCCCATGATCTCCGGTCAGGATAATGATTGAGTTGTCGTAACGCCCCTGCTCCTTGAGATAGAGGATGAAATTTTCCATCTGCCGGTCGACCCAGTTTACCGCATTCTCGTAACGTTTGACCACCTCCCGAATCTGTTCAGGAGTAGGCTTGAGAGCACCGAAATTGATGGAAGAACAGTCCCGGTGAAGGGGAGTGAAGTCTTCACCGGGCCAGTAGTAGTTGTAATGAGCTGAGTCGAGGGAGATGAAATGGAGATGGCCACCCCTGGGGCTGCTCTCCAGTTGACTCTTAAGGTCATCCATGATTTCCATTTCCCGTTCCGGGATTCCAAGGCCACCGGGGATGAGGGGACCGTCAATGAATTCATCTGCGAGGATGTGATTTCTTCCGAAATTCAGGTCGCACATCTGCTTGTAAGAGAGATCGCATACTGCCCGGATGCTGCAGCGGTATCCGAGTTTATGGAGAAGACGAACAGGGTAAGCCCCCTTGAATCCCCCGGGTTCTCCGGCCTCCTCCAGAGCATCACGCCAGTCAATACCCACTTTGCTGTGGAAGAGCGTATACCACGATACCGGAGTGCAATTGGACCCGGCAAAAGTAGTGCCGAACTGCTGACACTCCTCCTTGGAAAACCGTGACAGGAATGGCATGATCTGCGGGTTTACTGTGTCTGCCCGCCAGGTCTCGACCATCACGATGTAGATGTCGGGTTTTTTTGCCAGCGAAGGCAGGGGGTCGGCGAGAAGTTGTTCTGCCTCCTGCCTCGTCTGGGTTGGCACGAAGCGGATGGAGAGTTTTTCGAGTCCCGGATCCGGTCGAAGTAATCCGACGTGGATTAGGAAGGTTGCATGCTCGTTCTGCCATACTTCCTTGCGCATGCTCATCATGCATAATCCTTGCTGGGCGATCGCCCCTATCCACAGTCCGGCAAGGAGAAGGATGGCCCTCGAGGTGTGGAGCCGAAGGTTTAATTTGCGGGACAGTTTTTGCAGGCCCAGGTAGGAGGCTATGGCAAGGGCGATAATGGCCAGGCTGACCAGGGTAACAAGCAGGGGGGGATGATTGATTCCCGCGGCTTCCAGTTCCACCTGTAGATCGAATGTTCCGTCGAGAGTCAGATTGTTGACAAGATCGAGGAGAGGTTGCTTCCAGTAGAGGTTGGCAACAGAGTTAGCCAGGAAAGCAAGGGGGAGGAGGACGATCCCGGTGATGACGAGCCATCGGGTGTAGCGGGGAAAGAGTGAGAAAAGAAGCTGGGAGCCCAGGATGGCGGTGACGGTTAATGCGCCCAGAGACAGGATTCGGCCCATGACCAGTAGGATGGACTCCCATGTATTCCGGCCCCCGATTCCCGAGAAGGAAATGATATCGATAAGTAGAAGAAGCAGCAGGACCAGGGCCCAGAAGATGCCGTTGAATGGCCAGGCCCTGGAGGGAATACGCGGCCGGAAGGTTTGGAGGGTTCTCCGTGGGAAACGAAAGGCATAAACCAGGAGAATTGCCGACCAGAGGCCAAGGACCGTGAGAGAATACCAGTAGAAGACGAAGGGAATAGTTGAGAACAGGGTCAGGAGAAAGGCGAGGTTGGCTATCCCGAGGGCCGCCAGAGTGACCCGGCACACAGAACGTTCGCCCGGGCTGTTTTCAGCAAGGCGATGGTGGAGACGAGCCATGCTGCTGAGGATAACCACTCCCAGGATAGAGGCGGCCGCCCCTATTAGGAGGTTATAGCCGAAATTTCCGGGTCCCAGTTTAAGGGTGTGCTGGAAGGGAACCTGGGGAGCGAGGATTCCCGCGAGCCAGGTCAGGATGAAAACACGATTCCAGTGCGGTGGCGTAGAGCGACTCTGGCTCGATTCCTGACCCATGGTTTGCGGATTTCGCGAAGTGCGGTAGGGAGTCATTCTCCCAGCCTTTTCGGAGGATGCAAGAGGATCTGTGGGACATCCCACTTGCAAAGAGGTGATCTTGGTGGTTTTAAACCATCCTCATGCCAACGTATGACTACCTCTGTGAAAAATGCGAACATCGCTTCGAGTTCTTCCAGAGCATGAATGATGCGAAGTTGACGGATTGCCCCAAGGAGGATTGCGATGGTACGGTCAAGCGATTGCTGGGGACCGGGGCCGGCATTATCTTCAAGGGAGGGGGTTTTTATGAGACGGACTACCGGAGTGAGTCCTACAAGAGCGGGGCCAAGAAGGAATCCGAGGCCTCAAAGCCCAAGGAGTCAAAGGAATCGAAATCGGGAGGGTCCTCCTCATCCACTTCGCAGTCGGATACCGGCGCGAAAGGGAGTGGATCCAGCAAGACCGGGTAACCAGACAATCTTCAGGCAGAGCTCTGATTTCTCGACAGAGTCTCCAGGATGAGGAATACTTTCTACTGAGCGATGGCTGGGAAGGACGACGAAAGCAAGGAACGCAAGGAGGGAGAGAAGCCCAAGTTGAGTGCTCCTCCGCCTACGAAGAAGAGTATAATCCTCAAAAACCTGCTCTATGTATTACTGGTAGCCCTGACAATTGTAGGGATTCTGGCTTACCTCTCCTTTGATCCTCAGGACCTGTCCGACGTGGAGGGTTATGAATCCGATTCCTCCCGTCTCCCGGTGGGAGGGCGTGATCTTGGTGCCGTGCTCAAGGATGCGGAGAAGAACAAGCGTGCGGTTCGCATCACGGAAGAAGAGTTGAACAAATACCTCCGCCGTACTCTGAAGTTTGAGCAGGGCGGATGGTTCAAGAGTTTCATCACAGCACGTGGCGCGTGGATTAAACTGGAGGAAGCCGGCATCGAGGTGATCATCGAGCGTGAGATTGCCTCGTGGGACAGGCGGCATACGGTTTCGATGCTCCTGGAAATTGAACAGACCGTCAGGGAAGATGGAGGGGTTGATACTACCGGTCTCAAGCGCAAGTGGGGGAAATGGGGGCGAAGCAAGGTGATTAACGGCTTCGTGATGTTGACGCAGCCCTCCTTCAGGGCTCTCAAAGAGGCGTATTCCGAGGAAATAAAACGGTTCTGGAGGATGCTGGGATCTTTTCAGATCAAGATCTCAGATGGTGAGATCAAACTTACTCCCCCAGAAGCGGCTCCCCTGCGGAAAAAATCCTGAATTGTTACAGGTGGCAGAGGGTCCGGCAGCTTTTAGTGGCGGCTTGGAGGTGATCCCTGTCTTCTTGCAATAGACGACCTTATGGGGCATGAGTATGTTTCGACGTATTCCAGTGAAGTTCCAGGGTTCAATCTATGTCTGCATGTTGTGGGTCCTCGGCACCCCAAATGAGACCTGTGGTCAGTCGGAGAATCTCCCCCCTCCACCGGAGGAGGGCCCGGGACTTCCTGATGTCGGGTCGGCCCCGGCACCTGCGGCGTCGATCGCAGTCGAACTTGTGGGCGAGAAGGAGTCGCAGGCTTCTCGCCGGAGGACCGAAAGCGAGTCGCGGCAGTTCGTGGTGCATGGAGCAGACTTTTCCACTCGTGGGGCGATTGCCTCTCTCGCTGAGATGACGCGGGGATCCCTGCTGAAGGCGATCGGGGGAGGTGAAGAGAAATGGGAACATGCCATCGCGATTCAGCTGAGAGATGGAGAGGCTCCCATGAAGACAACGTTCTTCCAGGTGCCCGGAGGATACCGCTTGCAACTTGATGTCTATCTTGGTCGTGGGAAGCCTGCTGGGTTGGAGAGAGCGTTAATGGAGTTACTCCTGGTCGAATACGGGTTGCGCGGTAGAGCCGGTGAGCCTCTGGAGTCCCTTGGAGTTCCCCCCTGGCTGGTTGAGGGGATGCTGGAGAGTGTGCGCTGGAAAAGCGGAGAGCGGGAGCATGCTCTTTATGACGCCCTCTTTAGAAAGAATGAGCTCTACCCGGTGAAAAACCTTCTTGAGATAAGGCGACCAGGGGAAATGGATTCTCTTACACGGGTGGCATTTCGCGCTTCTTCCGGCGCGCTGGTCATGTCGCTCCTTGGGCAGGATGGAGGACAGGAGTCGATACGAGCAATGTTGCGGGAGCTGTCGACCTTTGAGGGTGATGAGATGGCCTTATTAACAAAGCATTTTCCGGGCATGAACCTGGGTCCTGAGAGCTTTTCCAAGTGGTGGGCTCTCCAGCTGGCACAAATGGCCGAGAAGCCGTTTCCTCATGTCCTCAACATCGGAGAGACGGAGCAGGAGCTGCGGGATCTCCTGGTGGTGCGTTTCAATGATCCTTCCGGGCAGTTGATAGAGGTTGGAGCCTCCCAGTTTCGTGACCTTCTTGCCCTTCCCATCAAGGAGCGGCAGGCTTCGATTCGTCCGGTGCTGGAAAGGGGGAGACAGTTCATGTATCGAGCCTTCCCCGCCCATCGACCCTTGTTAAGGGAATATCTTGTTCTTCTGGGTGAGATTGCATCAGACCGGGACGAGGAGGTCGGGGAACGGTTGGAGAGACTGGCTACGGAGCGGGACCGGCTTCGTGGTATTGGGAATCGAACCCGCGACTATCTTGAGTGGTATCGGATCACCAGCTCAAGCCAGCTCTCGGGTGATTTTGAGAGCTTTGTTGAGATCAAGGAAGGACTGGAGAGCCAGCCAAGTTCCCGCCGGGGCCCGGTATCCGAGTATATGAATTCGATGCAGAGGCTCTTTGCGGAAGATTCCGGGAACTAGGTGAGGTTCTCACCTCTCCTGTTTATCGGGCAGGCATGCCAAGTTCCTGATCAAGCCAGTCGATGAACTGGTGGTGTCGTTCCTGAGCATACTGATGGCATCGCAGGCCCATTGATCGACCGGTGGCAATGTTTTCCGGGAGATCATCGAGATAGAGAGTTTTCTCCGGAGTAAGATCAAAAGTTTCGATCGCATGCCGGTAGATGGAAGGGTCGGGCTTCCGAAGACCCACATCATGAGAGAAAACCCTGCCCTCAAAGTCCTCGAAAACCTCATAGTTTTCAAGAAGCCAGCTGATGTGCATGGAATTGGTGTTGGAGAAAAGAACGAGCTTAATCCCAAGAGATTTGAGGAAAGAGACGATTGGCCACATTGCCCGGACAGGATGGAAGATTGAATTCCATGCCGTGCGAAATGTTTCTTCTGACCCAGAAAAGGAGAGGTCCCTGGAGGCGATTCCAATGAACTCGCTGGGGGAAACGCGGCCAGTTTCAAGGTCATCGATTCTGTCCAGTAGAGTGCGCAGCCGAGTGCCGGGATCCCCTGCTTCTGCCGGAACGAGTGGAGCCAGTCCGCGGGAGAAATCGACATCTACCAAGACATTGCCAATATCGAAGAGTGCAGCAGTTGGTTTGGCAGGCACGAGGAGGAGGTTTCAGTCGATGGCCGGATCCAGCTGTTTCCTGCCGACGATTTTCAGGACGAAACTCGCGGCTATTTTGGCTGCCTGAGGGCGGGTATGGAGAGAGAGGGACTGCTTCTGTCTTCGCCAGTTGGAGGCCTGATCTGAGAGAAGGTCATGGATGGCCCTGACCATGGCTGCTTCGGTATCGGCCAGAGAACCACCTCCGATCCTACGAAGGAGTTCCAGGTTGCCCTCCTCCTGCCCCGGGACGAGATGGCGAACGAGCATGGGGCAGCAAGCTGCGAGTGACTCGTGAACGGTGGCTCCTCCAGCCTTGCCGACCACGAGATGATGCTCGCACAAAAGTTGAGGTACTTTTCGGGACCACCCTTTCAGTCGTACACGGCGAGGATAGGAATCTGCGATTTCCCGTGCGGTCCGGTAGAGACGGCGCAGGTTTCTGCCGAGCACGATGGTAAGCTCCGTAGGCCAGTCACCATGTTCGAGAATGGCACGTGCCGTTGGGGCCAGGGTGGATTTTCGGGCAGTAGGAAAGAAAAGGACCCGGAAGGGATCAGCAGGACTGGTTTCGGTGAGGGGATCGAGAGTGTCAAAGATGGGGTCTACAGGAAAACCAGTATCGATAACCTTGTCCTCGGGCAGGTTCTGCTCAATGAGGGATTTTCTCGTGTTGTTGTCGGTGACAAACCAGAAATCGGTTGGGGCTTTCCGCCAGGAGGCATTTATATTGATGGAGTCTGTGACGATTGTAATCACCGGTCTTCGTGGTCCCCCGGACCTGACGTAGCGTTCGGCGAAATATGGGTAGAGCGGGAAGGTGGAGACAATCACATCGGGGTCGAAAGCCTCCACGCGCTGAACGAATGCCCTCTCTACCCGTCGCATATAGGAAGAGCTCTGTCGGGAGAAGTCCCGGCGCTCAACGTTGTTGTAGATCTTCTTCCAGGTGCGCGGGTGGTAGGTGGTAACGTAGCGGTAACTGCTGCGCAGGACGTTGTTGAAGCGGGGAGAAGCTTCGTTAGTAGGGTCGATGATGATCGACTGAGCCTGTCCCTTCAATGCTTTCGCGAGTCCACGGGCGGCGGTATTGTGTCCGTCTCCAAACCCCGCGGTGGCGATGAGAACGCGGGGGTGGTGCGGGAGAGTCACGAGAAGAGGTTGTAGGATAAGGAGGATGCCCCCGCCAGTATGTTGTGGATTTTGTTCCTCTCGGGTTCAATGTCTGGGATTGCCAGAAGCGATATTTGAGAGCAATCTGCGGGTTTCCGCGATGGCGAAGCAGAGTCGACCGAGGGGAGGGGAACAGGAAACGGCGCCTGATTCGCGCCGGGATATTGTCATTTTAGAGGATTCGGAAGTTGCGGAAAGTAATCCAGAACAAGGTCTTGAGGCGACGCCCCCTCGGGGAAGTGAGATCTCGGTGGAAGAAGGCAGGGAGTTGAGCCTGCTGGAAAAAGGAGAGACGGATCCAAAGCTCCGGGCACAAGAGCTCGGGGTGGGATGGGATACCGCGGGAAGAAGCAGTGCAGGAAAGACTCCGATGGGGTGGCTGGTTCTTATTGGGGTTCTGCTCGTGGTGCTGGGTGGGTGGTCTGCGATTACTCTGAGCAGGGGTGAGATCAATTTAAAGGGGCAGGAGGCTGAGAGCAGCAGAAAGAAGGAAAAGGAAGCACGGGAAACAGCTTCTGCACTCGCCCTGGTAGAGCGGTTGGAACGGGCGGTGTCTGGCTATCTATCTGCCTCGACAGTTGAGGAGAAGTCGAGCTATGTCAGGCACAGGGAAAGAGTGCTCCCGCTCATGCGCGACCATTATCGGCGTCATGAATTGCTGGGTGAAGAATTTGAGAGTATTGAGGATCTCAGGGCTGCAGAAGTTGAGAATTACCCGTTTTTTGGAGTCGATGTGAAGGTTGCGGGCAAGACTGATGTGAAGTTGTTGTTAATTGAGGATTGTGAGGACGGGGAACTGCGTTTCGACTGGGAGTCAGAGGTAAGTTATCAGCCGATGGCGATTTCTGACTATGTCGGAAAGAAGCCGACCGATGTGATGGAGTTCCGGGTCTATGCGGAACTGGACAGCTTCTACAGCTATGAGTTTTCGGATCAGGACCGCTATAGATCAATCAAGCTTACTTTCAGGGACGAAGATGAGTTTCTTTTTGGCTATGTTGAGAGAGGAAGTGTGCAGGAGCGCGGATTAACCGCTATCCTGGAAGGGAAGGAGAATGAATTTCCCTTGCTTCTGCGCCTGCGGTTTCTTCCGAACACAAGATCTCGAAGGTCCGTCCTTATTGAGGAGGTGCTGGCAACCTCATGGGTGCTGGTCAGGAAGCCTTGAGTTTGCAATCAGTCTGGTTGCGGGGGCGGCCTGCTAGTGTTAAGGATTCGCGGTGGAGACGAGTGCAACGGAGTCCACCATGTCGTATAATTCCTGATCCAGCTTTGAAATGAATAGATACATCAAGTCAGCAGGCGTGATAATCGGCACTCTGGTTCTGCTGAGCCAGGGGGCGAATGCAGAGCAGGTCCCTGCAGTGCTGGGGAAATACCTGGTGCCGGGAGTTGCTGCGAGGGGACAGGTGGTCGTAGTCGACCCCCCCAAGGAGATTAATGAATATGTCGCCAAGGTTGAGAAGGCCGCCCGGGAGGACCCGGAATGGTTCAAGAGCTATTCCAAGAATGCCAAGCCGGGAATTCCGTTGCCGTTTCACGAGAAACTGGGTCTCAGCAAGGAGGATTATGCGACGTATAACAAGTTGTGGGATGAGCGGAAGATGGTGCCGCTTAAGGACGGGAACGTAATGGTCAGGTTGGAACAGGCAAAAAAGGGAGAATGGATGGTCCGGGTTTCGGGTAAGGGAGCTCCTCTTTCGCTTCTTCGTTACCTGGCAGGAAAAGACGTTGTTAAATCCCCGAATGGAGAATTGACCCGCCTCGAGGATATTGATGCCGATCCCCGCAGTATTCTGGGCAAGTGGACCGGGCATGAGTGGAGGTTCCAGGAGGAGGACAGTCTGGGAAAGACCAAGGAAAATTTTGGAATAGGAACCTTGGTGGGAACTCGCTGGGGAATTCTTGTCTATCGGCTGCAATCGACCTCCGCGCAGGGAAAACTGCTCTTTGACCGTAGCATGGTAATCAGGTTTCCCATGCCCGGGAAGTAGCTCTTCGTTTCTTGAAGAACAGTCGGAAAGCACCCTTGGGAACCTTGGTTACCCGGTGGCTGGTGGTGCCTTTGCTGGTTCTGTCCCTTGGACTACTGCTGATCTCCAATTTGCTGCTCCAGACACGGTGGTGCAGAGCTTGGCTGGAGGGCAAGCTGGAGCGGCGATCGAGATTTGACTGGACGGTGGCATCTCTTTCCTGGACTCCCTGGACAGGGATCCAGCTCCGGGATATTACAGTCCGGCCGCGTGGCCGTGACCGGTATCTGGCCTCGAGGGTGCTCTGCCGGGCTGATATTGATACAGGAATTTACTGGAGCTCTCTTCTCAGGGGAAAGGTTGTGCTGAGGGAGGTCTGCTTTCGTCGTGCAGAACTTGCGATCCCCCTGGAGTTACTCGCCTTGTTGCCTGAAGAGGAGACAGTGCCTCAGAAAGGCCCTCGAATCGCCAGGCGAGTCCCTGAATCGGAAGGTCCGAAAAGAGTTCCGGGGGTCAAGACGGACGGGAAAAATGAGGCAAGGCCTCGTGTCACGGCACCGGCGAACAAAGAGGTGATCATTCCTCGCCCTTTCAGGGTCATTATTGAACGTTGTAAGGTAGAGCTATATTCTTCCAGGGATCAGGGAAAAAGCGGGCTCGTCCTGCGTGGTTTGCGGGCAGATCTTCCCTTGCAGGGGGAGAATTCCTCGGGGTGGATTCGGTGTGACGGATTCGATTTTGGGGGCCATGACATTGGGGGTTCGTGGCGGGGTCAGGTCGAATGGAGGAGTCCAGTTCTTGCCATGCCGCCCACCGAGTTCTTGTGGGAGGGCCTGCCCATTCGAGTTGAAGGTTCCCTGAAGATGGTGGGTAGTCCTCGTTTCCTCGTAACGATGGAAGTGCCGGATGGTCCGGTGAGGATGCGTCGGTTGCCGATGGTTCCGTGGTCGCGGGCGTCATTGGAGGCTGAAAGTGTTCGGATGCAGGGAAATCTCGGAGGGGCCCTAACCTCTTTAGGCAGCTGGAGGGGGAGCCTCGTTATCAAAGCAAGCGGCCTTGCTTTGACAGGTGCAGGGAAGGAAAAGCAGGTTGGTTTTGAAGAGGGACGACTGAAGGCAGGTATGAGGAACGGCTCCTTTCAAGTCCTCGATGCCCGACTCCATAGCGAGGAGTTGTCCTTTCTTGGAAACGGCGTTCTTGTTCCTGATGGCAGGCTTCGGGGGGTGATTAGGGTGGTGGCGGATCAAGACAACGCCTCTGTAATCACGAGGTTTGCGAATGGTGCAATGTGGACCGGAGGCTGGACGCGTTCCTGGTTGTCTCCTCTTGAGACGCCCGACCGTTACTACCGGGATCTGGAGTTGAAAGGAACGGTGAATGGTGCGGTAATGAATGCCGGCAGGCACGGAGAGAACCTGGAAGTGTCAAAGGCCTGGAAGCAGATGGTGTCATTTGTCAGGAACGAAGAACGGGAAACTGGGCAAGTCGTTGCTCCCGTTCTGGAAAATCAACCCCTGACCCCATGAGAGTGATAGCAGGTTGCGCACGGGGAATGCGGTTACAGGCTCCCCCCACTCATACCCGCCCCTCGACGGATCGACTCCGTGAAGCCCTTTTTTCCATATTGCAGGCGCGCCTTGAAGGGGCGCATATTCTGGATCTCTTCGCTGGTTCAGGGGCGCTGGGAATTGAGGCTTTAAGCCGGGGAGCGGAGAAAGCTGTTTTTGTGGAAGAAGACAGGATTGCGGTAAAAACCCTGAAGAAAAACTTGGAGCAAGTGCGTCTTGCAGGGCGGGCTGCCGTCCTTGAGTGTGATGTTTTTGCATATCTGAAGAGTTCCCGCATGGTGTTTGATATTGTCCTGGCCGATCCTCCCTATGCTTCAAACGCGGACTGCGATCTGGCTGCTAATCTTCTTTCCGATTCGCGGCTCTCAGAACTATTGTCCGATGACGGGTTGGTGGTAATTGAAGTAGAAGCGGAACGGGAGAATCCCGTCGCGCCCGGTTGGGAGGTTATCGACCGAAGGGTTTACGGCAGTAGCGCGATTCTGTTTTACGCCTGGCAGGAGTCCCGGTAGATTTCGCCCCTATGAATTTGGCGGTGCGGTTACTTTACAACTGCGTGCTGCCCGTTTTTTTCCTTCTTGCTGCACCAGCATGGCTTCTCAAGATGTTTCGCCTGGGTGGGGTTGATCGACGACTTTTCCAGCGACTGGGGCTTTTTTGCGACCCTGTTGAATATGAGCGGGTGGGGGTGATCTATATTCATGCGGTGAGTGTCGGAGAGGTCAGGATGGCACTTCGATTAATAACCCGGTGGCTGCAGCATAACCCTGATGAGCGGTTTGTCCTTGCGGCTACAACCTCCACGGGATTCAAACTAGGTGAGAAGGAGGCGCCAGAGGGTGTGCGTGTGATATACAGCCCGCTTGATCTTCCCCTGGTTCTCAGAGGTGTCTTCAGCCGCTTTGAGCCGGTGCTGATTGTGCTGATTGATTCTGAACTCTGGCCAAACCTCCTGCATTCCGGAGAGAGGAGGGGCATTCCGGTAGCGCTTGTGAATGCCCGTTTGTCCGAACGGTCAGCTCGTCGCTATAAGAGATTGCGCCTTGTAACCGCGCCGTTGCTGGGACAGTTGAAGATGGTTTGTGCGCAGGCCGCCAAGCATGCGGATTCGTGGGGCAGCATCGGGTTTTCGGATGAGGCCCTGATAGTGACTGGAAGTTTGAAATATGACCTGCAGGGTGTGGAGCAGCCAACTGAACGGAATGAGTTCCGGGAAATGATCAAGGCATTTGGTCCCGGACGGCCGGTTGTGCTGGCAGCCAGTACTCATGCAGGAGAAGAACGTCTGATTGCGGAGGCTATTCGCAAGGTGCCCGGGGCTCTCCCGGTAATCCTGCCTCGGCATGCGGAGCGCAGGGGCGCTGCCCGGGCAGATCTTGAGGATGCAGGTTTCGAAGTCATCCTGCGGAGCAACTTCATTCCTCCCCAGAGCCCTGAGTCAGCAGTGCTGCTGGTGGACTCCACGGGCGAGCTGAGGGACTGGACAGCTCATGCCGATGTCGTAGTGATTGGGAAGAGTTTTCTTGGCCGGGGCGGGCAGAATCCCGTCGAGGCGATCGCAGCCGGTGTGCCGGTAATTTGTGGTCCCCATATGGGAAATTTCGAGCCCCTGATCACATATCTCCGGGCCGAAGAGGCTGTTGAGAGCGTCCGACAAACAGACTTGGTGATGGGGCTTCGGGCTGTTCTTGATTCCGAGTCACGCCGCCGGATGATGACGAAAGCCGCTACCTCTGTGCTTGATGAGCACTGGGGAGCAACGGACCGGATTATCGACCGTTTGCGCAAGCTGACTGACTCATAGCATGAATCCCGGGAGAAGGTGCTGTCCGGGAAGGGGAAGAGAGATGAGCTGGTTCCCGTTTCGAAATGGGAAAGGCAGTCGCGGCTACCTGGGAGTGGGGGACTGCTTCCTGCGGAACTCTTCCAGCTTCTTCTGTTCAAGGTATTGGCGGAGTTGCCGGATCACAGCGACATCAGGATCGGCTTCGGGGTTAACGAAGGGGTTGTTTGATCCGTACCATGACCAAGGTCCCCGGGGAACTCCTCCGAATTCAACAAAACGCCAGTGGAGCTTGTCGCCTGACTTCAATCCAAGGTAGTCGCGTACGGCTGGTGAGACGTCGATGCCAGCTTGCCTGCTGCGGGGGGGATGCCCTCCGAAGACGTATTTCCAGTCATCGGTGACCCAGGGCCCGCAGTCCTCCCATTGAGCATAGCAGACTTTGCGCTGGTAATAGAGTTGGATCCAGCGCCCCTTGCAGACGCTTCGTCCAGGCTTCGGGTTGTAGCGTGAGAACCAGGGAATTACCCGTGAAGCCTCAGGGCGGTGCAGGCGGTGATTCAGGCAGTCGTTGTATGGCAGGGCAACGTAAAATGAATTGAGCTGTGGACGGAAAGACTTGGGAGCGAAATTGGCTCGCGCCTCTGGATTCGGGTCGTCATATCCTCCATAGTTCACGGCCCATTTTCCGTCCCAGGATGAATGATGGTTGGATGTCTTGTTTCGCCCCCCTGGCTTTTCTCCGATCCAGAAGATGGTGGCGGTGATATCCCGGTGCCAGGGGTAAATGGTCTTGCGATAGTGGTAGGGGTTGGGAGGGGGCTTGGTGGGGGAAGTAACCTGTGGTCCTCCCTGTCCCTGAGCGGGGAAAGTAGCCCAGAGCGGCATCAGAATGGCAATGAGAAGGGGGCGGGTCACGTGTTCGCAGCAGGTGCAGCCTAGCATGAGGGTCAATGGGTTCTGTCGTTCTGCGCTCAATGCACCGCTATCCGCTTTTTCAAGCCGCCGATCATTACCTCAAATTCACCGGGTTCCAGAACGAGAGAATTCTCCAGTCCGAAATAGGAGAGGTCTGTCACAGGGATCTCGAAGGTGACCCTCTTGGTTTCTCCAGGAGAGAGGTCGACTTGGCGGAAAGCCCGGAGGCGTTTGACGGGAGGCACAACAGACGCGAACAGGTCACGGATAAAGACATGGACAGTTTCTGTACCCCTGCGTTTGCCGGTGTTGGTGACGTCTACGGAGAGTCTTAGCTTGTCGTTCTTGTCGAGGGGGGTGGCAGGGACTTCGAGATTGTCGTAGTGAAAAGTTGTGTAACTGAGCCCGTGCCCGAATTCATAAAGGGGGTTGAATCCGGGAGTTTCCTTGTCAGGACCAATGCTGTCGCTGTGTTTGTGGTCGTAGGAGAGAAGACTGTGAGGGTTGCGGGGGTAGGTGAAAGGAAGGCGCCCGGTAGGATTGAATTGACCGGTCAGCACCTCGTAGAGTGCTTCGCCGCCGTGTGGACCGGGGTGCCCGGCATGAATGATGGCATGACAGTGTCCGGCAACCTTGGTGATGAGGCGGGGGCGATTCCCCAGAAGAACAAGGATGAGAGGTTTGCCGGTTGCAAGGTGCCGCACCAGGCGCAACTGGTTTTCAGGCATCGAGAGGTCGGAGATATTACCCGGAGTTTCCGTGCCGGGTTTTTCTGCCAGAACGCAGACGATGACATCAGCATTCCTGGCCTTGCGAAGAGCATAATCCAAGTCGGTGGACCCGTCCCACTGTGCTCCCCGTGCCCAGAGCACGTTGTCCCGTCCGTGACGGGCATTGAAGGATTCGAGGACCGTCTGGAGGGGTTCAGGGTAGGCGGCTTCGTCCGTCCCCTGCCACGTGTAGGACCAGGATCCATGGAGAGCGGACAGTGAATGGCATCCCGGTCCTGTCAGGAGGATCTTGCATTCCTTGGAGAGGGGCAGGGCGTCATCGTTCTTGATGAGAACAAGTGATTCCCGGGCTGCCCGGGCTGAGAGAGCGTGTGCTTCCTTCATTCCGATTTTATTGGCGGAGGCCGGGTCAGGGTAGGGGCTGTCAAAGAGGCCGAGGGAGAATTTCAGGCGCAGGATACGCCTGACAGATGCATCGAGGGCTTCTTCGGGGACCAGCTTTTCCCTGACGAGCTGGATCAGATTGTTGGTGAAGTGAAAATCGTTTGGCGCCATGCAGATATCGATACCCGCCTCTACTGAGAGGCGGACGGCCTCCTTGATGTTGGGAGCAACCTTGTGAAGATTGTGGAGTTTTTTTACGTCCTCCCAGTCCGTGACGATTACCCCCTTGAAGTTCATCTCTTCGCGGAGGAGCTTGGTAAGCATCTCATGGCTGGCATGAAGCGGGATACCATTTATCTCGCTGGAATTTACCATGACAGCCTGCACATTCTGTTCTACCGCCCTGATGAAGGGCGGTAGAAAATACTCACGGAGATAGTGCTCAGGTAGAAGGGATTGAGTCCGGTCCTGTCCACTGAGGGGGAAACTATAGCCCAGAAAATGCTTGGCGGTGGCAGCTACCGAGGTCTTGGAGGAAAGAGACTCGCCCTGGAGTCCACGCACGGAGGCGGTAGACATCACGCTGGAAATATGGACGTCCTCCCCAAAGGTCTCGACATAGCGGGACCAGAGCGGTTGGCGGCCCACGTCGAGGGAGGGTCCAAAGTTCCATGGAATACCTGCCGCGCGGGTTTCACGAGCGGTTATGGCATGGCATTGTTCGACCAGCTTCGCATTGCGGGTAGCTGCAAGTCCGAGATTGTGGGGAAACAGGGTAGCCCCTCTCACGTAATTAGCACCATGCACGCTGTCGATTCCGTAAAGGACTGGTATCCGGTGCCGGGTCTCCTTGGTGGCCAGATCCTGGATCTGGGTCAGTATCTTGTGCCAGTGAGTGACACTGAAAGCCATGTTGTGGACATTGAGAACCGAGCCCACGTGCTTTTTCACGATGGCATTTCGTAGTTTGTCCGGGTCGAGTTCATGTCCGTCCGGATCTCCGGAGTTGGACTCACTGGTGGATAGTGCGCCCAGAGTAAGCTGAGTCATCTGTCCGGCCTTTTCCTCCACGCTCATCTTCTCCAGTATTGCGGAGATGGCTCTCTCCGTATCCTCTCCTGCGAGAGAAAGGGGGGTCAGGAGAACACCGGGAAGCGCAAAAAGGGCCAGACGGGGGAAAAGGTGGATCTGCATGCTTGGGACGCCAACTAAAGCAGAGATTCAGGGAGAGGCAATTGCGGCCTTGGCGCATCCACGGCATCTGAGTTCCCGTCTCCGCGAGGATGACCAGGGAGGCGCTATTTACCAGTCGTCCCGGAGTGGAATCAGGATCGATGCATGATGGTGTCCTTCTGGTAGTGAGGATCCGGTTCGGGGAAATCGAGAGTAAAGTGAATGCCGCGCGACTCCTTGCGATGGATGGCACAGTCGACAATCAGCGAGGCGACACTTACAAGGTTGCGGAGTTCAAGGATGTCGGCATTGACGCGGTATCCCCAGTAGAACTCACGGACTTCCCGGTCAAGGTTGCGCAGGCGGCAACTCGCCCTCAGCAGTCTTTTGTCGGTGCGGACGATCGAGACGTAATCCCACATGGTACGACGAATTTCATCCCAGTTGTGGTAGATGTTAACCAGTTCATCAGGAGGAGCAGTATCTCCATGTTCCCATCCGGGGATAGAAGGTGCGGAGGTATTGTCCCCGGGAGGGAACTGCTGCAGGATTCTGGCGAGAGCCCGGCGGGCCATGACGTTGCCCTCAAGCAGGCTGTTGGAGGCCAGGCGATTGGCTCCGTGCAGTCCTGTGCAGGCTACTTCTCCGATGGCAAACAGTCCACGCAGGTTGGTTGTGCCATCAGGGTCAGCAACCACGCCTCCACATTGGTAGTGGGCAGCAGGAACAACCGGAATCGGAGATTCTTCAGCGTCGTGTCCGAACTGCAGGAGGGTCTGGTGAATAAATGGGAACCGTTGCGCCATGAAGCCCTTCTGCTTTTGAGTAACGTCGAGATAGACACAGGTTGCGCCGGTCTTCTTGATTTCGGTATCGATTGCGCGGGCGACAATGTCCCGGGGAGCGAGAGAGCCGCGTTTGTCGTAGTTCAGGGTAAATTCCTCGCCCTTTTCGTTGAGCAGGATTGCGCCTTCGCCACGCAATGCCTCAGAGATGAGAAATGAACGGGCTTCAGGTCCCGTTGCAGCGGGATTGTAGAAGCAGGTAGGGTGGAATTGGATGAATTCCATGTTGGCAACGGTTGCGCCTGCTCTCCAGGCCATGGCCACGCCGTCGCCCGTGGCGGAGTCGGGATTGGTGGTATAGAGGTAGACTTTTCCGCAGCCGCCGGTAGCAAGGATTGTGCGATCAGAGCGGAGGGTGTGGACTTCGCCAGTGCTCTTGTCGAGGACGTAGGCCCCGATGACCCGGTTGTCTGTGATGTTGCCCAGTTTGCCGGTAGTAATGAGGTCAATTGCAATGTGATCGGTCAGAATTTTCAGACCGGGAGTGTGATGTGCGGTATCCAGGAGAGAAGAGGCGATTTCATGTCCGGTAGTATCCTTGGAATGAAGGATCCGGCGTTCAGAATGTCCCCCCTCCCGCCCAAGGGAATACCGGTCGTTTTTTCTGTCGAAGGTTGTGCCCCAGGAAACGAGTTCCTCGATGGTTTGCGCGCCTTCTCCGACAATGGTTCGAACTGTCTCCTCATCACAGAGGCCGGCCCCGGCATCAAGGGTGTCGGCAATGTGCTTTTCGATGCTGTCATTCTGGTTCCGCAGGCCATTGGGGAGGACGGCGGAGATCCCGCCCTGGGCCCACGCGGTGTTGGAATTGAGAGGATCGTTCTTCGTGATCAGGGTTACAGAGCCATGCTCGGCAGCCCTGATGGCAAAGGAGATCCCGGCAATGCCACTTCCTATGACGAGAAAATCCGATGTCATGCTCGGGAGTATCCTTCCGCCCTCAAGGCCTGTAGGACAAGCCGGTTATTCAGTTATTGGCTGTCAGGGGACTGAAGATGATGTCATAACTGGCTGAAGATGGATGTCAGGATCTTCAAGACGAAGGATGAGCTGGGAGCAGAAGCGGCGTCCGCCGGAGCGGACAAGATCCGGAAGTC
>MDTA01152354.1_pt1 | contig 21682 bp, 20 predicted proteins | sample 811151 | NCBI WGS metagenome assembly MDTA01 (sample SAMN05326648, study PRJNA326480) | marine metagenome | isolation source: seawater | place: Indian Ocean: South | collected 2010 | reverse complement strand
TACTTGTCAAAAAATTTCACCCTGATATGAATTCTGGAAATAAAAAATTTGAGGAAAAACTTAAACTAATTACTTTGGCTTATACCCAATTAAAAAACACATATAGAGATAAACTTGACTCCAAACCTTGATATAAAACCTGACATCAAAGTTTCATTAAAACAAACTTTTGGGATTGAGTCTGAAATGGAAGTTGAAGCTTTCTCAAAAAAAAGTGAATATGTTCCAGAAATTGATAAGACTTACAAATTCGATAGAGATACCACATTGGCAATCATTTCAGGATTTGCATTTAACAAAAGAGTTTTAGTCCAAGGGTACCACGGTACAGGAAAATCTACGCATATAGAGCAAGTTGCTGCAAGATTAAACTGGCCTTGCATCAGAATTAATTTAGATAGCCATGTCAGTCGGATAGATTTAATTGGTAAAGACTCAATTGTTTTAAAAGATGGCAAACAAGTTACACAATTCAATGAGGGAATATTGCCATGGTCTATTCAAAATCCAGTTGCTTTAGTGTTTGATGAATACGATGCAGGAAGACCAGATGTTATGTTTGTTATTCAAAGAGTTTTAGAGGCAGATGGCAACTTTACTCTTCTTGATAAAAATAAAGTTATTAAACAAAATAAATATTTTCGCTTATTCGCAACTTCTAATACTGTTGGCTTAGGGGATACAACAGGTCTTTATCATGGAACACAACAAATAAACCAAGGTCAAATGGATAGATGGAATATTGTTACTACCCTTAATTATTTAAGTCTAGAGAAAGAAATGGAAATTATTTTAGCCAAAAATAAAAATCTTAATAATGTGAAAGGGAAAGAAAAAGTTGCGAGTATGATTAAGGTCGCTTCTTTGACGCGTAAGGGGTTTATAGCAGGTGATATCTCAACAGTTATGAGCCCTAGAACAGTATTACATTGGGCAGAAAACGCAGAAATATTCAAAGATACGGGTTACGCATTTAGAGTAACCTTTTTAAATAAATGTGATGAGATAGAAAAAAACACAATTGCTGAATATTATCAAAGATGTTTTGGTGAAGAATTACCAGAGTCCTTGGTAAATGTTCAAATCTAATGAGCCAAAAAGAAATAAGTTTAAAAGAGAAATTTAAACAAGCTTTAGAGTCAACTGCTAGAGTAATCTCCGATGACTTTAAGCCTAAATTAAAAGAAAATAAAAGTTCAGATAAATTTAATTTTTTGAATTTAGAAAACTTAAGTAATAAAAATAATTTCATTAAAGCAAGAGCTGAGGCAGATAGTAATGCTTTAAAAAAAAAGTTTTCAGATAATTTAATACATAAAAAAAATTCACCCTCAAATCAAACCTGTAAATCATTGTACTCAATAGCAGAAAAAATAAGATATGAAACGTTGGGTGGCAAGATGTTAAAAGGTGTGGAAAAAAATTTAAAAGAAAACTACTCTCAAATAGTAAATTTAAAAAGAAAAGATCAGCTTAAAAGTAAAGATGATGTTCCTGTTATTGAGGCATTTGAATTGTATATGCTCAAAAATTTTTTTGATATAAAACTTAATTCTTTATCTTCACAAATTCTGGGTTTCTGGGAAAAAGATTTTGATATATCAATTAATAAACACTTAAGTTTTTTAAAAGAAAATCTAGAGGATCAAAATATTTACGGTTCACGATTCTCAGAAATTTTACAAGAAATGGATATATTTCAAACTGATGATGATGAAGAAAGAAAAGAAGAAAATGAAAATGAAGGTCAAAATAATCCATCTAACGATGATGATCAAAGTAATAATGAGGATCAAAAAGATCAAAATAAAGATCAAGAAACTGAAGTCAGCTTAGATTCAGATTATGATATTGATGAATATAAATTAGATGAACAGCTCGTGGATACTGATAGTGAACAACAAAGTTCTGAGCAACTTATTCAAAAAAAGAACATAAATGACTTAAATCTAGATTATAAAATTTACACTACTCAATTCGATGAAACTACAAAGGCCGAAAACTTAGAGAATGCTGATGAAGCAATAAAACTTAGAAAAACACTCGACCAACAATTAATTAATTTCCAAGATATAATTACAAAACTTGCAAATAAGCTTCAAAGACAACTTCTAGCAAAACAAAACAGGGCTTGGGAATTTGATCTTGAGGAGGGCTTACTTGATAGCTCAAAATTACCTAGAGTAATTATGGATCCATACAATTCGTTATCATTCAAAAAAGAAAAGGATCTTGATTTTAAAGATACAATTGTAACATTGTTAATTGATAATTCTGGTTCTATGAGAGGTAGACCAATAACTATTGCGGCTATATGTGCAGATATACTTTCACGAACATTAGAACGTTGTTCGGTAAAAGTTGAAATTTTAGGTTTTACAACAAGAAATTGGAAGGGTGGAAAAAGTAGGGAGTTCTGGAATAAAAATTCGAAACCAAAAACCCCAGGTAGATTGAATGATTTAAGACATATTATTTATAAGGGAGCAGATGCTCACTGGAGACAAGCTAAGAATAATTTAGGTTTAATGCTTAAAGAGGGTTTGTTAAAAGAAAATATAGATGGAGAAGCAATATATTGGGCTTACAATAGATTAAAAAAAAGAAGAGAAGAACGAAAAATATTGATGGTTATTTCTGATGGAGCGCCGGTAGATGACTCAACTCTTTCAGTGAATTCTGGGGACTTTCTGGAAAAACATTTAAAAAAAACTGTAAAATTTATAGAAAATAAAACTGAAATTGAAATATTAGCAATTGGTATTGGTCATGATGTTTCAAGGTATTACGATAAAGCAATAAAAATTACTGATGTTAATGAATTAGGAGATGTTATGATTTCTCAGCTAAGCACACTGTTTGAAACCAAAAGAAAATTTAATTAAATATTAAATAAATCTTTATTTTTCCATATTATAGATACTTCTGCACCACTTCTAATTTCAGAATTTTGACAATTCACAATTGCAAAATTCTTTTCCAAGAGAGTTTTTCCTATAAATAAGCCAAGACCTAAACCAACTTTAGATTTTTCTGTGGTTAAACTTGATTTTAAATAAGGTTCTCCAATTTTTGACATTATATCTCTTGGATAGCCATCACCATCATCTTCAATTATTATCTCGGTTATTTCATTATTACTTTTAAGATTAATATAAACATTTTCTTTTGAAAATTTATTTGCATTTCCAATAAAGTTTCTTAATCCATAAACTATTTCTAAAGATTTTGTAATCTTTTTATTGTTTGAATATTGATCAAAATTGAAATTAAATTTTTTATCACTTATTTCCTGAAATGAATTTATTATCTCATTAATATAATCTTTAATTGATATATCCTTATCTATGAATTCATCTTCCTCAACTGGATTTAATGATAAACGTTTTAGGATTTCATCACATCTTTTTACTTGACTTGATAATAATTCAATATCTTTTTCAACCTCCTTTTGACCTTTAAATTGCTTTACAAGTTCTTGAGTAATTATTTTAATTGTTGACAATGGAGTTCCAAGTGAATGAGCCGCGGCGGCTGCTTGGCCTCCTAAAGATAAAAGCTCATGTTCTTTTGCCATTACTTCCTCCATTTTGGATAATGCTTCTTTTCTTAATCGAGATTGTATTCCAAATGTCATCGCAAAATAATTTAAAAAAATTAAAGCTACAATAAGAGAAATAGGGATTGAATAATAATAGTATGGACTAACATGAAAATGATCGCTTATAGGTCTAGGTAATTCCATAGAATAGAATGTGAGGAAAATTATCAAAATCGTTGTTAAAAGAACAAGTAATATATTAGTTTTTAAGCTCAAATTTGATGACGAGAACACACTAGGAATTAAAATAAAAATTACAAAAGGATTGGTTATTCCACCAGTCAAATAAAGCAAAGAACCTAATTGAAATATATCAATTAATAAAAAAATAAATGCCGATCTATCTGAAAGTTGAGTTTTTTTATAAATAAAAATCAAATACAGGTTACTTAAAACACCCATTAAAATAATGAAATTTGATGAGATAAAATCAAATTCAAATTTTAGAAAAAAATAGACAAAATTTACTACAATTAATTGGCCTGCTATTCCGATCCACCTTAAAGATATATAAGTTGATTTTTTAAAAGAATGATGTTTAGAAGTTTCAAAAAACTTCATTATTAAATATCAAGATTTTGAACGTTTATTGCATTAGAAATTATAAAATCTTTTCGTAAAGCAACATCATTACCCATTAAAGTGTGGATTAAGCTTTGATCTTTTTTTAGATCTTTGGAGTACTGAACCTGTAGTAAATTTCGAGTTTGAGGATTAAGAGTCGTGCTCCAAAGTTCCTCAGGATTCATTTCGCCTAATCCCTTAAACCTCTGGATGTTCATTTTATTTTTTTCCAAATCTAATTGTTTTGCGAATTCTTTGGATCCTTTCTTAATTTTTTTGAAGTCTTTGTTATCTTTTACAATATAATCCTCTAACTCTTTTTCATCTTTAATGTATATACCCTTTGAACCTTTATTAATTTTAAATAACGGTGGTTGGGCTAAGTAGATATGTCCATTTTCAATTAATTTATTAAATGGCTTATTATTAAAAAATGTAAGCAACAAGGCTCGGATATGTGATCCATCTACATCCGCATCTGTCATAATTATAATTTTACCATATCTTAAATCCTTCAAATCTATCTCATGAGATTTTGGATCTAAGCCTAATGCATTAATCAAAGTAACTATTTCATTAGATGATATCATTTTTGATAAAGCTTTAGTTCTTTGATCAGATCCATTACCATTTTTTTTAGACACTAGCTCCTCAACATAAGTATTTAATATTTTTCCCCTTAAAGGTAATACAGCTTGATTTAACCTGTTTCTTCCTTGCTTAGCAGATCCACCAGCTGAGTCTCCCTCAACAATAAACAACTCAGTACCCTCTTGTTTTCCTATTTGACAATCTGCTAATTTTCCTGGTAAGCCACTTAATTCTAATGCACCTTTTCTTCTAACATTTTCTCTTGCTTTCCTTGCTACATCTCTTGCCATTGCTGCTTGAATAACTTTTGCCAAAATTATTTTTGCCACTGATGGGTTTTGATCAAACCAAATAGATAGTCTCTCATTTATAATAGACTCAACGATCATTCTTACCTCAGAAGAAACAAGCTTATCTTTTGTTTGTGAAGAAAATTTTGGGTCAGGTATTTTTGTAGATAGCACACAGGTTAAACCTTCTTTAATATCGTCTCCAGATATAGCTAGCTTATTCTTTTTTAAGAGATTATTTTCACTTGCATACTTATTAATAACTCTTGTTAGTGCACTTCTAAATCCTAGAACATGAGTACCCCCATCTTTTTGATAAATATTATTTGTATATGGCAAAACATCCTCAGAATAACCAGCATTCCATTTTAAAGAACACTCAATTTCAATATTATTTTTTTTACCTTCTATATAAATTGGTTTTTTAAATAATTCATTTCCATTTTTATTTTGTAATTTCTCTCTTTTGTGATCTAAAAATTCAACAAATTCTAAAACACCACCCTCAAACTTAAACTCTTGCATTTTACTATTTTTTTGATTTAAGTCTGCAAAACTGATTTTTACACCTTTATTCAAAAAAGCTAGTTCTCTCATTCGCTTAATGATAACATTTGCACTAAATTTTATTGAAGAGAACACTTCTTTAGATGGTAAAAAAGTGATTTCTGTTCCTGTTTCTTTTGTTTTTCCAACCACCTTTAAAGGTGATTTTGCTTTGCCATTTTGAAATTCTATATAATGTTTTTTACCATCTCTATAGATTTCTAGTTTGAGTTTTTCTGATAAAGCATTTACAACAGAAACACCAACACCATGTAGACCCCCAGAAACTTTATATGAATCATGATCAAATTTACCACCTGCATGAAGTTGTGTCATAATAACTTCCGCAGCTGATTTCTTTTCTCCTTTATGAATATCTACAGGTATACCCCGGCCGTCATCTTTTACTGTAATTGTATTATCACTATTCGCAATTACTTTAATATTTTTACAATATCCTGCTAATGCTTCATCGATTGAGTTATCCACAACCTCGTAAACCATATGATGCAAGCCAGTACCATCATCTGTATCCCCGATATACATTCCAGGTCTTTTTCTAACTGCTTCTAAACCTTTAAGAACCTTGATTGAGTCTGCTTGATAAGTTTTTTTACTAGTCATTTTGATTTTTACGGAAAAAAAAATTATAACATTTTTTTTAAAAATTGCTTATTTTTAAATCCACTAACACGATTAATTAGTCTAAAAAAGTGGCTTAAAATATAGCTTATTTCACGCTTAAAAAATAATTTCCTATTATTTCTTATGCTAAGCAAAATAGATGATTTTATGATAAGTCAATAAATCTTCTAAAATAGTATTTACAATTAACTTAAATTAATTGGTTATTTCATAAATCAAAGTATAAAATAAAATAATGCATATAGAAAAAACAAAATTAAAAGATCTAATTTTAATTAGATCAGTAGTCCATAAAGATAACAGAGGTTTTTTTAAAGAAATTAACAAAAAAAAAATATTAAATAAAAACTTAATTTTCGATTGTTTATCAAGATCTAAACAAAATACGATCCGAGGCCTGCATTTTCAAAAAAAAAAGCCTCAAGGTAAATTTATTACTGTTGTAGAGGGTGAAGTTTTAGACGTTGCTGTGGATTTAAGAAAAAAATCAAAGACTTTTGGTAAACACTTTTCAATTAGGATAAAGCATGATTCAAATTTTTCAATTTATATCCCTGAAGGTTTCGCACATGGATTTGCATGTCTCTCAAAAACCTGCACTATATATTATAGATGTACTAATTATAGACATAAGCAGTCCGAAACAACACTAAGATGGGATGATCCAAGTCTAAAAATAAATTGGCTAGTAAAAAAACCAATTTTATCAAAGAAAGATAAAAATGGTGAATTTCTGCAAGACCTAAAAAAAAGTTTGTAAGTTGTTATTTTTTTATCAAATATATTACAAATTCAATTATTCCGCAAAAATATCCAAAATTTTTTAAGAATTTTTTTTTATTCAATAAAATCATGAAAATTAAAGATTTTAAAAAACTTTGAAAAAATTGCCTAAAGATTTTTAAAAATCTTACATTATCATATTTATAATCAAATATAAATTCACCTAATTTGTAGCTTTTTTCTCTTAAAAAATTAACATAAATTGTTGTTTCTGATGAGGCACTCATAAAGTGTTTTGCATGAGAATTATTTGAAATTACCATTTTAAAATTGGATCTGTTTACTCTTTTTATCAAATCTACATCTGTCCAAAAAAAGAAAAAATCCTCATCATAAAAAACAAATTTAATCATTTTTTCTGTTTTAAATAGAACACAAGAGAGATCAATATTTTTTTTTATTTCAAACTTTTTTTTCATTCTTTTTTTATTAAATCTCGGGGCACATAACAAATAATTTTCATTTAAAGTAATTATTTTTTTTAAGTTCAAAATTGAATTTTCAGTAATTAAAATATCTGGCTCTGTAATAAAACAATATTTTGTTTTGGTTTTTTTGATTAAAAAATTTATTCCTTTTGATAAACCTAAATTTTTTTTTGAGTAATAGTATCTAAACTTAAATCCTAATATTTTTTGTATTTCTTTTTTTGAATTATATAAAGAACCCTGTTCTAAAATAATTAATTTAAAATTCCTAAAATTTTTGAGATTTTCAATTTTTTTAAAAGGTGTATTGTATAATATTACAATTACAGTGATATCTTCGCGTAATTTTTTTTTCATGAAAATTTAATCAAGTTTTTTTAAAATTTTTTTAACAATTTCACAAATTTTAATCACTTCAAAGTTTTTTAATTCTGGAAAAATCGGTAAACAAAAAATACCCTTTGAATATATCTCTGAATTTTTTAATTTCTTATTATTCTTAAAATAATGGCTAAAGGATTTCATTTTATGGATTGGGTACGGATAAATTATTCTTGTCTCAATGCCTCTTTTTTTTAATTCTTTGATAATTTTTTCCCTCTTAGGATGATAAACAGTAAACAAATGATAAACATGATCGGAATGTGAATTTAAAATTGGAAGTTGCAAATTAGTTTTATTCAATTCTTTAAAATAAATATTAGCTATTTCCCTTCTTCTTTTGATAAATTGTTCTACTATTGATAACTTAAAATTCAAAATACTTGCTTGAATCTCATCCAATCTCGAATTGACACCATCCTGATTTGAATAATACTTGCCAAAATATTTATTTCTTTTATCTACCGTTTCAATTCCATAAAATCTTATTCTTTTTATTTTTTTGTATAGATCATAATCATTAGTTAAAATAAAACCTCCATCTCCATATGCTCCTAAAATTTTTGTTGGATAAAATGAAAAACAGCCTAATTTACCAATCGTCCCACAAAATTTATTCTTATATTTTGCTCCTTGTGATTGTGCGCAATCTTCAATAATTTTTAATCTATATTTTTTTGCGATTTTAATTATTTCATTCATCTTACATGTTTGACCATATAAATGAACTGGAATAATAACTTTTGTTTTTTTTGTAATTTCCTTTTCAATTTTATTTACATCTAAAAGATAATCTTTCCCTACATCAACTAATCTTGGTATAGCACCTAAGCTTCTGATTGCTGAGATCGTAGGTATAGCAGTATTCGCAGCGGTTATAACTTCATCTCCATTTCTTACTCCTAAGGATTTTAACCCTATAAACAAAGCATCCGTTCCACTTCCAACTGCTATACCATATTTTGATTTATATTTTTTTATGAATTTTTTTTCAAATTCAGACAGCTCTTTACCAAAAAAAATTTGTCCACTATTAAGAGATTTATTTATCTTTGAATAAATTTTTTTTTTATATCTCGCTAATTCTCGTTTATATGACCAAAATCTAATCATTTAAATATTCACGTGTGCAAACCATTCAGTCTTATTTAAAATTTTTTTCTCTTTCTTAAAGATTTCTTTTTTATGATTCCAGGCAAATAAAAAAGTGTAATCAGGTATGTTTTTTTTGTAATAATTTACTGTAACAATAGGAATATGTGTGCCTGGTGTAAATGTGTTAATCTTGTTAGGAGTTGTATCACATATAAAATCTATATGCTTATTGTCAATTCCACAATAATTCAAAATTGTTGTGCTTTTTGAAGTTGCTGCATATCCGGCTATTTTTTTTCCCTTTTTCAATATTCTTGTAATTTTTTTTTTCAGTTTTTTTTTTGAAAGCTCACATTTTTTTTTAAAAGTTAAACATCCCTTAATTGAATCAATATTCTTTCTCTTCTCATAATTTATAAATTTTGAAACACTCTTTTTAATTTTATGAATTTTTGATCTACCAACTACATATCGCATAGATCCACCGTGGGTTTTTTGTGGTATCACATCTATCAAATCAAAATTATATAATTTAAAAACTTTTTGTATTGAACTAACTGAAAACATAAAAATGTGTTCATCATAAATTTGATCATAAGATGTTTTTTCATACATCGATCCTAGATAAGGCTCCTCAAATATAAATAGACCTTCTGTATTCAACAAATGATCTATACCTTTAATTAGATCAATTAAATTTGGTACATGGCAAATTACATTAGCTGCAGAAATTATGTCAGTATTATCTTTAAATTTTTTTAATTTTTTTGCATTTTTATAAGTGAAAAAACTATTTATAGTTTTAATGCCTTTTTTTTTTCGAAATTTTGGCAACATTAGACGATGGCTCAATTCCCAAAATATTCGTCTTATTTTCCCTAAAATTACTCAAAAAAGTCCCATCATTGGAGCCAATTTCTATAAGATTTTTTTTTCTTTTTAGATAATATTTTTTAATCCAGTCCGAATATTTTTTAAAATGTTTTATCATCCCTTTTGAGCTACCAGTAAAAAAAGGATAATTTTTGTTAAACATTAGTTTTGGCTTTGGATGATCGTTTAATTGAAACAAAGAGATTTCTTTTGAAAAACCTACCTCCATTTTGAAAAAATACTCATTTTTAAAATCTTTTTTTTTCAAAAAACCATTTGCAATTGGCATTTTGCCAAAAGACATAAATGGTTTTATTTTTTTTTTAGTAATCTTACAAATCATTAAATATTGTCTAACAGTTTTATAGTAGCTTTTATATCTTTATTTAAATTTGATTTTAGAATTAAACCCTCTTTGTTTAATTTTTCTTTACTTACATGATAGGAAAGTTGATTCATTATTGCAGATGCTACAAACTTTATTCTTACTTTTTTTTTATATTTTTTTATTTTTTTTAATATTTGATTGACTGTAAAATTTCCAGATAAAGCATTATATATATCATTTTTAAAAAAATCATTTTCAATTGAAAACTTAAAAATTTTGAAGGCATCATCAAGAGATAAATATGGCCTGTATTGATGCAATGCAGTTTTATATACTTGAATATCTTGGTTAATGGCAGCATTGAAACAAAACTTATTAACTGCTGTGTGAAATCTAATTCCTTTTGATACACCAGCAATTGTTCCAAATCGAAAAGTATTATAAACCAAAGACTTCCTCTCTTTTTTTAACATTTTTTCCTCAATCAACTTTATATCGGCATAAGGTGACTGTGGTTTCAAATATTTTTCTTCACAATTTTCATCAACTATTTCAGCCTGTTTGCCATAAACACTTGTTGAAGAAATATGAATTAATTTTGCTTTATTTTTTTTACAAAAATCAATAACTGTCTTCAAACATTCAATATTGTTTTCATACATTTTATTCTTTTTTCCAAAACTTTTTTCTGCATTTGTCATTGAAGCTAAATGAATTACATAATGAATTTTCTTTATATCATTCAAACTTTTCCGATTTTTTAAATCCCTGATTAAAAAGTGTAAATTATTTTTTTTTTTAGAGTTAAATATCGAATAAAATCTATTAGACTCTAAGTTATCGATAATAAAAGTCTTTTTTATCTTTTTTATTTTATGAACATTATTAGCGAGATGTGAACCAATGTGACCACAACAACCAGTTATTAATAAATTCATTATTTTTTTTTAACAATTTTTATGAAACTTTTGTAATTTTCAATATAATCTTTAAACTCATATTCTCTATCACAAAAAACCATAAGAATACAATTATTAGTTTTAAATTTTATTTTGCACCAGGTTTTTGAATTTAAAAGCAGGCCTTTTTTATTTTTATAATCAATAATCTTTTTAAATTTTTTAAATTTATTTTCATACTCAACCTCCATCTTTCCAAAGATAGGAACCAAAAATTGTTTACACTTATGATGGGCATGATCTCCTCGGGTAAAATTTTTTTTTCCATAAATTAAAAAAATTCTCTTGGTTTTAAAAGGCACATCTTTTTTTAAAGAAAAAGGAATTAGGCTTCCACTTTTTTTAGTATATTTTTTAAAACTGAATCTACTCATTTTTTTTACCTATATCATAATAAATTACTGGCCATTCAAGATAATTTGAATATTTTTTAAACCAAAAAGGCAAAAATCTTTCTGCCAAAAATGTATACATCCTAATTTTTCCATACCCTTCTAAATCAAATCCAAATATCTTTTCACATTTAAAGAGCCATTCGAAAACTTCACTAAAATACGAATTTATTATATGAGGAGAATTACATATAAACATATTTCCTCTGGAGAACGAATTTTCGCTGCGAGTGAAATATCTAAAATCATCTCTATCTTTATCTGGTAATAAATTAATTGCTTTATCAAGATTTCCAGCACCATGAAACATATCAAATTGCCACCTAATAGTTTTTCCTCTACTTGAAAAAATTGATTTGGGATTTCTTAAAAGAGCTAATTTACCATATTTCAAAATTTTCATAAGTTTAGTTCCACCTATAAAAATTGGTTCACCAATTATTGCGTCATATCCATTCCAATCGGTTGGGGGCTTTTGTAAAACTAAATCTTTAAGATTATTGCTCTTTGATTTTATTTTGTTACCCCAATATTCCCTATAAGAACAAAAACCTGTCCATTCATCTTTTTTTTTTAAATCCAAAAGATTTTTCCAATACCAATAATAAAATGTATATTCTCCATAGTAAGGATTTTTTTTCGATATATTATTAAGAGTATTATCTCTTAACCAATTTTTTGAAAAATCATTATTTTTCAATCCCACTGGAATATAACCTAAATTTTTAATAATCTCATAATTAGAGTTATACAGTGACATGCAATATATTTTTAATTTATTCATCAGAAGAAATTTTAGATACATTATATCCAACACCATAAAAGCTTGATGGAAATCTCAATTCTTTTTTGATTTTTAATTTCCACGTTTTGGGAATTGGATAATCGTTATCATCAAAATTCAATTTTTCTGTTTTCTTAAGAAGACCTCCAGAGTACCAATTTTTAATCTTTTTCCAAACGGAAAAATAAATTTGGTTAGAGATAACTGAAATATGTTTAAAATAATATTTCAAAGTTTGTTGGTCCATTTCATGAAAACAATCTATCGCAATTGTAATATCATAAATTTTATTTTTGATAAGCTCAATCTGATGTGGAAAAATAAAAGAAATATCACTATCTTTAATTTTTTTTACTAAATTTTCAGGATTATTTTCATCTATTAAAAGTTTTATTTTTTTTTTTGGAAACCTTAATTTTAATCTTTTATAACTTAAAAATATTGCAGGTGGGATATCACATATTGTATACTGAGAACATTTTCTAATTGACATAATACAATCAGAGGTCCTACCAGCTCCAGCGCCTATCTCTAATATTCTTTTTTTTCTTAAATCAGTTAATTTCTCAATATATTCTAAATCAAATAAAGAAATAATCTTGTCTGAAGTTATTTTATAATTATTAATATTTATGTACGGATTTCCATGACTCAAATAAGTTTTATCTTTCAGATATTTTAGTAATTTAAAGTATTTCGTTTTTTTTAAATTATAAAATAGTAGCAATAGAAGAAAATTGTGGTTTATATTTTCGTCTAACTCTAAATTTTTATGTATCTTAAAAATATTTAGATTTATTTTTTGGACTTTTTTATCATCAATTATACTTAAAAGATTCTTAATTAGAATTTTATCTAAATGAAAAAAATTATGATAATGGCCAAAAATAGAAGTTCCTAAGTTAGTAGAACTATCATCTAGTAGTGTTTTATAATGATAGATGTTATATATATGCCACTGATTAGATACCAGCGAATAAGATTTGGATTTTATAAACTCATCAGATATAAAAACTAAATCTTTATTTAGTTTTTTGCTTTTTCTTATTTTTTTCCAATAATCTCCAAATCTTTTTGGGTAAATTTTTTGTAATAATTTTTTCATAAAATTTTTAAATTAACTTTATCAATTTAAAATTTTTGTTAAATAAAACTTTTATGGCGGAGAGAATGGGATTCGAACCCATGAAAGAGTTTCCCCTTTACACGCTTTCCAAGCGTGCGCCTTAAACCACTCGGCCATCTCTCCACAAATTAGTCTATATATCTACCAACTTATTTAATTTTGAAAGATTTACTGATGAGTCGAATGGCATACCTATATTAGAATTTTTTTTTAGAAAAGTTTTTTTAACTGATTTGTTTTCTTTTTTTGCAAAATTGTAAACATACATTGCTTTACCACCAATATTTAAAACTCCTTTTTGGTTCAAAACTTTAAATAAAATTTTTACAACATCATCATGATATATGAAACTGTTTTTAACGTTTGCAAAGGCTTTTTTGTGAACAAATGGTTTTTCAGTCATACACACTCTAAGAATTAAAGAATTTTTATATAATTGAACTGATGCCTCTCCACCTAGTTTTGACCAAGCATAATAATTTACTGGAAGTAAGGGGTCTTTTTCTTTGTAATTACCTTTAGTTCCTGGGTAAACGTAATTGGTTGAAAAATATATCAATTTAATATTTTTTTTTTCACAAGCCTTAGTGATATTGGCTGTTCCAATTATGTTTAGGTCGATACTTTTTGAAATGTTCTCCTGATGAATTTTCATTGGCCTTGATAAGCCAGCTAAATGTATCAATATGTCTGGTTTTTTATTTTCAAGATATTTCTCTACATTTTTTAAATTTAAAATATTTAGTTGTTTGCTTGAGGGAAAATAAAGATTATGTTTTGTCTTATGGCTTTTTAAAATAGTTCCAAATCGACCACTTCCACCTGTAATTACAATTTTTTTGACCATAAGCTAAACTAAATTATCCATTCTTTAAATTTATCAGAATTTTCTAAAATATATTTTGGATAATCTTGATCTATGCTGATTTTCTTATATTTATGCCCACGACCAATTAAATCCACTCCTAATTTAATGTTTTTTTCAATTTCATCAACATTAAGATGCTTTAAATCAATTTTTTCCTTGAAGACATGAGGATCATTAGTTTCACATAAATTTTGGTATTTATATAAAAGATTTTCAGGGTCCTTTAGATTACAGAAATGCCACCCGCCATTTTCTAAAATATTATTTAGTCTTAATTTATCTATTCTCCACCAAGGTCTTTTTTTAAATTTTAAATTTCTTAACCATTGTGGTGATTTTAAAAATCTTTTAACACATATTCGGCTTCCAAACCAATAAGGATGAAATGTTGATTGTAAATTAAATTTATAATAAAAATGCATTTGTTTAAAAACTGCAAATTGCATTTTTTTTTTAAATTTTTGAATTACATTTGGATTTGGTATTTCGTCTAGATCGGAAATTATAATTAAATCATCGTCTTCTGCATTTTTTATTCCTTTTGTTATACAATTTCTTTGATAATTTTCTCTTAAGTATGGATTATCACCATCAGGCATATCTTCGACTGGTATATAAATAATTTTATCTTTAAACCTACCAAAGTTATTGATGTTAAATTTAAGTTTTTTATAATTATTTTGCCATGTCTTATTACCCTCAACAATTACAAAATGATCAACAAATTCATTTAGAACATTTAATCTTACATCAAGCAAAAGATCTTCATCCCAATATGAAAAACAATCGTATATTTTCATTTATTTTTCCTTGTTTAATTTAAGAACTCCTATAAATGCTTCTTGAGGAATTTCTACACGACCAAACTGTTTCGACCTTGCCTTACCTTTTTTTTGTTTTTCTAATAATTTTCTTTTTCTGTCAGTAGCTCCACCACCATGTATTTTTGTTAAAACGTCTTTTTTAAAACCTTTGATTGTTTCTCTTGCTATAATCTTTCCTCCTATTGCCGCTTGAACTGGAATCATAAAGTTATGTCTTGGAATTAAATCCTTAAGCTTTTCACAAACTTCTCTTCCTGTCTTTTGGGCAAAATCTTTATGTATCATCATAGCAAGTGCATCCACGGCTTCACCATTCACTAAAATACCTAGCTTAACTAAGTCGCCTGTTCTATGCTCAATTATTTCATAATCAAAGCTCGCATAACCACTTGTCATTGATTTAATTCTATCATTAAAATCAAAAACTACTTCATTTAAGGGTAGTTCATAACTTAATACAGCCCTGTTTCCTGAATAATTTAGATTTGTTTGAATGCCCCTTTTATCCTGGCACAATTTAATAATAGATCCCAAATACTGATCAGGCGTAATAACAGTCGCTTTTATCCAGGGTTCCTCAATAAATTTAATTAATGTTGGGTCTGGAAGACTAGATGGATTTTGTAAATCTTGAACCTTTCCATTATTTAGATGAACTTTATAAACAACTCCAGGTGTGGTCGTTAATAGATTTACATCAAATTCTCTTTCTAATCTCTCAGTAATTATTTCAAGATGTAAAAGACCAAGAAATCCACATCTAAAACCAAGTCCTAAAGCCGATGAAGTCTCTGCTTCAAAAGAAAAACTTGAGTCGTTAAGTTGTAATTTTGCTAAACCATCTTTTAATTTTTGATACTCAGAACTATCAACAGGGAATAACCCACAAAAAACAACTGGCTTACTTGGTTTAAAGCCTGGTAAAGCCTCAACTATAGGTTTAGAAGCATCACATATAGTGTCACCAACCTTAGTATCAGATAAAACCTTTATACCTGTAGTTATAAAACCAATTTCACCAGTATTTAATTCATTAATATCTTTAGTTTTAGGTGTAAATACTCCAACTTTTTCTACAACGTAATCCTGATTTGTAGAAAGCATTTTTATTTTCATATTTTTTTTAATTCTTCCATTAATAACTCTTACCAATATAACAACACCCAGATAAGTATCATACCAACTATCAACTAATAAACATTTGAGATCTTTGTTTGGATCTCCTTTTGGACCTGGTAGTTGATTAATAATTTGTTCTAAAATTTCCTCAATTCCTTCACCAGTTTTACCTGAACAAGGAACAGCATTTTTAGTATCTATTCCTATCACATCCTCTATTTGTTTGTTTGTTCTCTCTAAATCAGATGCTGGTAAATCAATTTTGTTTAATACTGGAATAATTTCATGATTAATCTCTAATGCTTGATAAACATTAGCTAGCGTTTGTGCCTCAACCCCTTGAGTGCTGTCCACAATCAGTATTGATCCTTCACAAGCATAAAGAGATCTGCTTACTTCATAACTAAAATCTACATGACCTGGTGTATCAATTATGTTTAAGATATAATCTTTACCATTTTTTGCTGTATAGTTTAATTTAACTGTTTGTGCTTTAATGGTTATGCCCCTCTCTCTTTCAATATCCATAGAATCTAGAACCTGGGCTTTCATCTCTCTTTCTGATAAACCACCACAATTATGTATAATTCTATCAGCTATCGTTGATTTACCATGATCAATATGAGCGATAATTGCAAAGTTTCTTATATTGCTAATAGTGCTCATTTAATTTTTAGGACCGTATTTTAGCACCAGTTTTATTTTCAACTGTTTCAATAATTAATTTATTTATCTTTTCTAAATCTTTTTCTTCTAAGGTTTTTTTTAATGATTGAATTGTCACATTTAGAGCAACTGATCTCATTTCATTTGGAATGTTTTCACCCTCATAAATATCAAAAATATCAACATTTTGAATAAGCTCTTTATCAACATTTGATATAATTTTAATTAACTCTTGAGATTTAAAATCTTTTTTAATTATGAAGGCAAAATCTCTCTCTGATTTTTGAAAATCTGAAACTTGATATGTATTTTTCTGATCTCTCATGGTTTTTTTTGATTGTTCTAAATTATCTACAAATATCTCAAATCCAAATAAAGCTTCAGTTTTAACATCAATTTTTTTTTGAATATTTGGATGAATTTCACCAAAATAAGATGCAACTTTTTCTTTTTTTGTATTTAAAAAAATTCTACCAGATTTACCAGGATGAAAATAAATTGGAGCCTCATCATCTATGTGGAATTTTGATTTATCATATCCGGCCTCAACCAAAGTCTGAATAACGTCCCTTTTAATGTCGAATACATCAACTTTTCTGTCTTTCTCTATCCATGATGATCTATTAATCTTGCCACAACGCAACCCGCCTATAACCGTTTCTTGATCACCTGGATTTGAACCATAAAAAATAGGTCCAATTTCAAATAAAGATAAATCTTTAAAACCTCTATCTAAATTCTTATTAAGGTACATAATTAAATTTGAAAAAATAGAATTTCTTAAGACATTTAGATCTGAACTTATGGGATTTATGATTTCAATATTTTTTTTTTCATTTCTAAACAAATTGTTAATTTTTGAATCTGTAAATGACCATGTCACAGTTTCTTGAAATCCCTTTGAGGCGACTGATCTTTGTAAAAAATGAAATAATTTTTGTGTTCTACTCAAAGTAGGTTTAGACCTTGTTTTAACAGGATCAATTTTTTTAATTTTATCATAGCCATAGATTCTTACTAATTCTTCCACAACATCAATTGGCAAGACTATATCCGGCCTCCAAGAAGGAACTTTTAGTTTGAGTAAATTTTTGTTACCCTTAACTTCAAAGCCTAGATTAATTAAAATTTTTAAAACCTTTTTATATGGAATTTCAAAACCTGAAATCTTTTTTAGCAATTTTACTTCAAAATTTATATTTTTTTCTTTGGCCTTAAAAACTTTTTGAATATCTATCTTGCTAATTTCACCACCACAAATTTGTTTAATTAAATAAGCTGCTTTAACTAAGCCTTCCTCAATTGAAAAAGGATCGATTCCTCTTTCAAATCTAAATTTCGCATCAGTATCAATGTTCAGCGATTTAGAAGTTTTTCTTATTGATTTTGGATTAAAATAGGCAGATTCAATTAAAACATTTTTGGTATCTAGTTCAGTACTTGTTCTTGTTCCACCAATTATACCTCCTAAACCTAAGACTCCAGCACTATCAGTTATTACACATGAGCCTTCCTCAAGATTATACTCTTTGTTGTCTAAAGCTTGAAATTTTTCACCTTTTCTAGAATTTCTAATAACAATACCATTTTTAATTTTATCTGCATCGTAAGCATGTAATGGTCTATTTAAATCTAGCATCACATAATTTGTAATATCTACTATTGCTGAAATAGGTTTTTGGCCTATCGAATTTAATTTATCCTTCAGCCATGTTGGGCTTTCAGTATTTTTAACATTTCTAATCAAGCAACTACCAAAAATTGTACAACCTTGGTCTTTTTCTTTTTTAATTTTAACTTTTATTTTTTGTTTTTCCTTAGATCTAATTTTTTCAAACTTGTTAGGCCTCAATGTTCCGAAACCTGCTGTTGCTAAATCTCTAGCTATACCCCTTACACCTAAACAATCTGGCCTATTTGGAGTAATTGATAAGTCAATTAAATTAGAAATCTTTTGAGAAAAATATTTCTTTCCAACCATCTTTTTGTATTTATTTGGTTCAAGCTCAATAATTCCATCACTTTTTTCTGACAAATTAAGTTCAGCTTCTGAACAAAGCATACCATTCGAAGTTACTCCTCTAATTTGAGTAACAACAAGTTTCATCTTATTCTTAGGAATAATTGAACCTGGAGGAGCATAAATAGTAAAAAGATTTTTTTTTGCATTTAAAGCGCCACAAACAACTTTTATTGACTCTTTTTTACCTATATTGACATCACAAACATTAAGTCTGTCAGCGTTGGGGTGTTTTTCTACCTTAAGAATTTTTGCTACAATAAACTTGTCTAATCCTGATGAATTATTGTCAATTCCCTCAACTTCCAGTCCAATATCAGTTAACTTTTTTAAAAGTTGATTTTCTGAATTTTTTGTTTGAAGATGATCTTTCAACCAATCAAATGTGATTTTCATCTACTTAATCCTCTATAGTTACTTGGAACATCTAAAGGATCAAAACCAAAATGATTTAACCATCTATAATCACATTCAAAAAATGCTCGGAGGTCATTAATTCCATATTTTAACATTGCCAATCTATCTATTCCAATACCAAATGCATAACCTTGGTATTTAGACGGTTCCACTTTTACATTTTTTAAAACATTCGGATGAACCATTCCACATCCTAAAATTTCTAACCATTTATCACCTTCACCAATTTTTATTTTCCCATCTTTAATTTCATATCCAATATCAACCTCTGCTGATGGTTCTGTAAATGGAAAATGACTCGGTCTAAATCTCATTCTAATTTTATCAACCTCAAAAAATTCTTTAATGAAATAATTCAAACAACCTTTCAAATGACCCATATTTATATTCTTGTCTATATGAAGTCCTTCAACCTGATGAAACATTGGGGAATGAGTTTGATCACTGTCAGACCTATATGTTCTTCCAGGTGCAATAATCTTAAAAGGTGGTTTATCCTTCAACATAGTTCTTATTTGAACTGGAGAAGTGTGAGTACGCAAAAGTCTCTCTTTTTTCTTATCAAGATAAAATGTATCATGCATATCTCTAGCAGGATGGTTATCAGGAGTATTTAAAGCAGTGAAATTATTATACTCATTTTCAACATCTGGACCTTCCTCTACACTAAACCCAATTTCTGAGAAGATAGATGAGATTTCATCAATTGTTTGAGACACCGGGTGTATTTTGCCTCTTATAAAAGATCTTTCAGGCAAAGTGATATCAACTTTTTCTTTTTCTAATTTTTCATTAATTTCAAAATTTTGGATTTCACTTATTTTAGAATTAATAAGATTTTGTAATTGATCCTTTATCTCATTTAGGTCTGATGCAAATCTCTTTCTATCATTTTCAGGAATAGAACTTATCTTTTTAAATTGTGATGAAATTAAACCATTTTTTCCAAATAAATCAGATTTGATTTGACTCACCTCTGATATATTTAATTTCTTTTCAAGCTTAGATGAAAATTCTTCCTGTATTTTTTTAAGATCAGACATTTTTACAGATTATTTCTTCAAAGAAATAAAACAATAGTGAAGATTAATTTAAAGCAGATTGTGCTTTCTGAACAATAGATTTAAAGGCTTCTGGGCTATCGTATGCTATCTCAGCTAGAATTTTTCTGTCAATTTTAATTCCACATTTGTTTAATCCAAAAATAAACTTCGAGTAAGTTAGCCCCTCAGCTCTAACACCTGCATTTATTCTCTGTATCCATAATGATTTAAAATCTCTTTTTTTATTTCTTCGATCTCTATAGGCGTATTGCATAGCTTTTTCCATTGCTTGCTTAGCTACTCTAATAGTGTTTTTTCTTCTACCCCATTGGCCCTTAACAGCTTTTAAAACTTTTTTATGTTTTGCTTTGCTTGTAACGCCTCGTTTTACTCTCGCCATCTTAACCTCTTAAACTATATGGCATGTAGGATTTAACAATTTTTCCATCTTGTTTTGTCATCGTTGTAGTGCCTCTTAGTTTTCTTATTTGAGAATTTGTTCTTTTAATCATACCATGTCTTTTACCTGCTTGAGCAGTAATAACTTTACCCCTAGCTGAGATTTTAAATCTTTTTTTTGCAGAGCTTTTAGTTTTAAGTTTTGGCATAATTGAGCGAGGTTATACAAAGAATGATATTAATTTACAACCTCTATTAAAGCCTATAAAGGCTGAATTACCATTATCATTTGTTTTCCATCAAATTTCGGGTGTAATTCAACTTTACCTATATCCTTCATATCTTCTTTAATCTTAGTCATGAGCTCATTTCCAAGATGAGAGTGTTGAAGTTCTCGTCCTTTGAATCTAATTGTAAACTTAACTTTATCTCCTTTGGCTATAAATTTTTTCGCATTTTTAACTTTAAATTGATAATCATGCGTTTCTGTAACAGGTCTCATTTTTATTTCTTTTAGTGCAATAATTTTTTGTTTTTTCTTAGCAAGATTGGCTTTTTTTTGAGCGTCATATTTAAATTTTCCCATGTCCATAATTTTACATACTGGAGGATTAGCATTTGGGGCAATCTCAATTAAATCAAGACCTTGTTGCTTTGCCATTGATATTGCTTCATTGGTATTCAAAGTCCCTAAATTTTCACCATCATTCGAAATGACTTGTACCTCAGGCGACGATATTCTGTTGTTAGACCTAGGACCCCGGTCTTTCGTTCTTCTTTGAAAATAATTTTGTTTAAAATCTGCCACTTAATTTGATGATACTTTATTCATAGCAGAAAATTTTTTTAAGAATGTACTTAATTCCATATTTTCTTGTTTATTTGAATCCAACCTTCTAATGGTTACTGAGTTACTGTCAACTTCTTTTTTACCACAAAT